>Ga0181520_10000264_pt1 | contig 115835 bp, 103 predicted proteins | sample PEATcosm2014_Bin_29_FD_132451 | JGI IMG/M metagenome (GOLD analysis project Ga0181520, IMG submission 132451) | Peatland microbial communities from MTU Mesocosm Facility, Houghton, MI, USA - PEATcosm2014_Bin02_30_metaG | ecosystem: Environmental > Terrestrial > Soil > Wetlands > Peat | place... | reverse complement strand
GCGGCAGGCAAGACCGTAGGAGAAGCCGAAGAGATTCCTTTGTTCTTCACATTGATTCCTGTTCTCGCCCTGCTCAGTAATTATGACCGGGAGAACTGTCTCATCAATGTTGGCACGGAGGGCCCTTGATCGGCCCCACCAATAGGAACTACCGATCGCTAAAGCCGCGCTGAAAGTAAGCCGGCACGGATTGCCAATCCGAGTCGGAAGGGGTCCGCAGTCCAGTCTGTGGAAGGGACACCGCCCTCCGGATCTCTTGTCTCCATGTGAACGGCCGCCGCTTCCAGAATAGCGAATACTTAGGTATTTACAAAAGTATTCCGCCGCTGTAGAATCAGATCGGATAACCCGAGCATTTGGGCGGTGTCGGAAATGGTTCGATCTGCAGCCGCTGATGAAGTCTTTCACGCCTTGTCTAACTCTACTCGGCGGAAAGTCCTGGATCGACTGTCTGTCGGACCTGCCACAGTCAGCGAACTGGCGGCGCCGTTCGACATGCAGCTCCCGTCGTTCGTGCAGCACCTCTCGCTGCTCGAACAGAGCCGGCTGGTGAGGTCGAAAAAGCGCGGGCGGGTGCGGACGTATGAGATCGCACCCGAACGCTTCAAGGTCGTTGAAGACTGGCTGGCCGCGCGTCGTCAGACGTGGGAAGCTCGGCTGGACAGGTTCGACCAATACGTCAAACAACTCAAGGAGAAGGACTCAGACTCATGAGCAAGCAATTCACGATTAATCCGAAACTTGACTTCGCGATCGAACGGTTCATCGACGCTCCCACGCGGCTCGTCTGGGAAGCGTTGACGAAACCGGAGCATCTCAAGGAGTGGTACATGCCCAAGCCCTGGGGGCGTGTGGTGCGAACCGAAATGGACGTGCGACCGGGCGGCATCTTCAGCGTCGACATCGCAATGGGAGACGGGCAAGAGTCTCCCAACCTCGGCTGTTTCCTGGATGTTGTTCCGATGGAGCGACTTGTCTGGACTTCCATGCTGTTTCCCGGCTATCGTCCAGCCGTCTTTGACGACATTCCGATCACCGCCATCATGACGATGGAACCCGTGGGAACCGGCACTCGCTATGTCCTCACGGCGCTGCACCGGGATGAAGCGGACCTCGAGAAAAACAAAGCATCGGGCTTTTACCAGGGCACCGAGATCGCTGTCGATCAGTTCGTCGAGCACGTGATCTCGATGAAATAGCTTTGGGCGACTCGCGCTGGAACTGAGTGATCTCGCCGCCCGGCTTCTGGATCACCCCGAGGATATGCAGGCCCCTGGCTCGATATCGAGCGGGTGAAGATGGCCGAATCCGTCGATCAACTCGACTCTGGCTCCGGCCATTTCCACTTGCTTCCCGAAATCCTGCTCAGAGATCGTCATAAAGGCGGATCCGGTCAGCGTCAGATACCTGCCTCCAGGCATGTCGGGGTGCGTATTCGGCGCCTCTGCGGGGGTCCCAGCGAGGGGCGCCGGTTGCCATATGCAAATATTGGAGAAGGTCGCCGGTTTTGGCATTGCGTTCCCGTACATTCGAAGCTCCTGGAGCTTTATCGATACCGGGAAGTGGTTGCACACAGAGACCTCGAACCCCAGGGGAATCACAAAACTACGTAGGCTGCCTTTGCGAACCTCACCGCGGATTCCCGGCTTGAAGTTACGAACTTGACCATGAATCTCGGGCCTGCTTCTTCTCTTGGCCTCCTGGACATACCTGTCACGTTGGGCCTTCCACACATCGAATAAGGCAGCGAGGATCGGGCACGCTGCTACCAGGCCGGCGACCCAGGCCGAACATATCAGGAGAGCGGATCCGGCTCGGCTGCGGTCTCCGTAGAAAGCGCCAAACGCCGTGAGGCTGATGCTCATGATCGCGAGAGCGGGTCCCAAAATCCCAGCCCACCAGCATTTGAATGCCGCGGCGATGTATGTGCGGCGTACATCCCGTTCAGGCAGCGATGACTCGACCTCCGCTAAGCGCGCGGCGAATCTCGCATCGGCGCCCAGTTCTCCCGCTTTCTCCCGCATGAACTGGACCGTCAGATCGGGCCGATCCTGCCGCAGCAGCCACCCGACTTCTTCGAGCGCCTGCGTCACGGCCGCGTCGCGTTCCTTCACTTCGCGCGCTTGGGTTACGAGATCGGAAACCTCGGCTTCGGGGAACTGCCTGACCAGAGCTTCCAGGGCGCCCATAGCGAGGTCATGCCGGCCGCTGCTCAAAAGAGAGCGAACGCGCCGAACTTGCGATTCCATTTGCGCCGTTCGTTCCGCCATCGCTTTCTGGCTGTGAGCCCGTTCCAGCCACTGGTCGACGACGGGGAAACCGGGGCACTCAGCGCGCAAAGTTGTCAACCCGGTAATCGCGTCGTCAAAGGACTCGAGCAATAACAGCGACTTCGCCTGGACCAAACCCTGCCCAACCTTCGCTTCGTCCTCTTGACGCCGCGAGGCTGACTCGATCTCTCCCGCCGGATCGGCCGTGGCATGCGCTTCCACGGAACGCCCCTGCTCCATCCACTGGCGCGCCTTTCCCGCGAGTCGAACGGCTTCACGCCTGTCCGCGATTCGGTGCTTCATCACTTCTACGCGGGCCGCTAGCTCGGGATCGGCAGCACCTAACGCTGGGGCTGAATTGACAATCTCAATGGCGCGGTCGTAGTTTTCCGCCGCCCACGCCTCCTCGGCCGCTCTGACGAGCGCCTCGATACGCGGCTTCGCCGCCTGGCGCCCCGGATCTAACTCCGAGGCTTGCACCGCGCTTTGGGTTCGATCGAAGTCCTCCGCTCCAACGAATGCGCGCGCCTCGTCCAAGATACCGGACGAACTGTCGCCCGGTTCGTTTGGAATCAGTTCGGCGCCTTCCTTAATTTCCTTGTGGGAGCGCGCCCTCGTGGAGTCCTGTTTGAGCAGACCGAGCCCTGAGAAGTCGGGCTCGGCGTCGTCTTTGCCGAAGTACGGGTTGCTCATGTCCGCTTGTGGCGGGTGCGGAGGCCGGCTCGTGTCGCTTTGGACACCAGACCAAACGTGACGCTCTCGTCATCGACGGACAGTACACGTGCGGCTGACATCGAGCCCCTCCGACACGCTCGCGCTTGCCCCATGAGAGCGTCGGCGCGCGCCTATAGATTCCAACTTTCGCCTGCGCTCGGCGCAGATTTGTGCCTTCCGGTACATCTCTGACCTATTTCCGATAGCGAAACGAGGCGTCCATTTTCACGGCGCTCCTTACCTCGCCTGGTTGTCGTGCGCCCTTTTGGTTTAAGGCAGTTGCCACGCCTTGAGACGTTGTATAATATAGGTGGCATTCGACTCTTGATTTTCGCTTTCGTCGTCGAAGGGGTTGCGTGAGTCTATCCGCAGCCCCTTTTTGGTTTTGGGGCGATTTCTGCGCCGAATGCATTCTTAAGTAACGAAAGAGAAGGAAACAGAAGCACATGAAAGAAAAAGGTACGGTGAAGTGGTTCAACGCAGCCAAGGGCTACGGCTTTATCCAGCGGGAAAACGGAGAAGACGTCTTCGTACATTTCTCGGCGATTCAGACGCAGGGCTACCGCACTCTGGACGAAGGATCACGAGTCGAATTTGAGGTGACGAAAGGGCCCAAAGGTCTGCAGGCGACCAACGTCACGGCGGCCTGACGATCGCGCGGGCCGGGGGGCTACGCTCTCCGGCCCGCCAACCGAACCGGAGGTTTATGAGCAAAGAGGACAGCATCGAAGTAACCGGCACCGTGAAGGAGAAATTCCCCAGCGGGCTCTTCAGTGTGCAGCTTGAGCATGAACGCTTGGTTTTGGCCCACTTGGCGGGCAGGCTGCGGCGGAATCGCATCCGCGTCCTGGCGGGCGACAAGGTCACTTTGGAACTGTCGCCATACGATTTGACCAAGGGCAGAATCACCTTCCGGCACAGGTAGTGCTCCGTATATTCCCTTCCATATTTAGTCATTAAGGCCCAGTGTGCGTAAGGGCACAGATCGGCTATCCACTCCCGTGCTACAAACGTTGATGAGGGGCAATCACAGGACATTGGAATTATTCTCGCGCTCGTTCGCTGGGCTCCTGTAAGTTATTGTGGTTAAAGGTAAAGCGCATTTCCATGAGAAATCCTGATCGTCCCGCCGAGAAGCCGCGCAACCGGAGTTTGCGCACCGCTGCCGCTATAATCAAATCGGAGATTAGGGTGGAAAAGCCAAAGAATACGCAAGGCAGGGCGAAGAAGCCGGCGATTGATCCGATCGAAGATATCACGGCGATGCTGTCCCGGAAGGTGGTCGGCCAGCCGGCTGCCACCAAGCTCATCGTTCCTTACATTCAGATGTTCCAGGCAGGCTTGGCGCCGGAAGGCCGGCCCGTGGGCATATTCCTGCTGCTCGGTCCCACCGGCACCGGTAAGACCAAGACCGTTGAGGCTCTCGCCGAAGTGCTTCATGGCAGCGAGAAGAACGTCCTCAAAGTCGATTGCGGGGAATTCCAGATGGAGCATGAGGTCGCCAAACTGATCGGCGCGCCGCCAGGCTATCTGGGTCACCGCGAAACCCAACCCATGCTGACCCAGCAGAAGCTGAGTTCCGTGACCAGCGAGAAATGCAGCCTTTCGCTGGTGCTCTTCGATGAAATCGAAAAGGCCGCGCCCTCCATGACCCGCTTGCTATTGGGCGTTCTGGACAAGGGCTTGCTGCGTCTGGGCGACAACACCACGGTGAACTTCGAAAAGAGCCTGGTGTTCCTCACCAGCAACCTGGGCGCGCGCGAGATGGTGAACGAAATCAATCCGGAGTTCGGCTTCCAGTCGGTCAAGGGCGGCGACCGGCCGGACCTCACCGGCAAATTGCAGAGCATCGGACTGGTGGCCGTCCGGAAGCGCTTTTCACCCGAGTTCGTGAACCGCATCGATTGCATCATCACCTACCAGCCGCTCTCGCCGGAAGCCCTTTCGGCGATTCTCGACTTGCAGATGACCGACCTGCAGAACCACGTCAACACGCGTCTCGGCAATCGCTCGTTCACCCTGGACATTTCGGCCGACGCCCGCCGGTTCCTGTTGGAGAAGGGATCCAGTCAGGAATACGGCGCGCGCGAATTGAATCGCACCATCCACCGTTTTCTGACTCAGCCGCTGGCCACCCTGGTCGCCACCAATCAAATCAGCCCGGGCGCCAAGGTGCTGGTAGACGTGCCTCCGAGCCACGACAAACTGAACATCCAGTCGCTCGAAGCCGAAACCGCCGCCGCGCAACCGCATCCCACGGTGATGCTGGTGGACGATAATCGCGACCTGCTGCACTTTCTCGAGCGCCTGATGGCCGATGCCGGCTGGACGCTGCTTACCGCCGAATCGGCTACCGAGGCCAAACGTCTGATGGCCATGCACAAGCCCGACGCCGCGCTGCTCGACTACATGCTGCCCGATGGCAACGGCGTGGAGCTTGGCGTGGAGTTTCTTCAGTCCGCGCCAGCCGCGCTGGTGATCGTGATGACGGGGACCATCCTCCCTCCCGAAGAGGAGGCGCTTTGCGAAGAGCACAATTTCCCGGTGTTACGAAAGCCCTTCCTGGCCTCGGACGTGATGAACCAGATTCGCAGCCGGCTGGCGTCGATCGGCGCCACCGGGCGAAGTTAACCGCGGCCTGCATGAGATAAAATGGCGCGCATGCCCCGCGTGCTGCTGATTCACTGGAACGCTCCCGAGGCCGCCGAGCGCGCCGAGCGCCTGCGCCAGGCAGGCTTCGAAGCCGGCGCTTACGCCGGACCCGGCGGCGCCGGCTTGCGCGCCCTTGCCGACGCCCCACCCGACGCCATCGTCATCGACTTGATCCGCATTCCTTCACAGGGCGGCGCCGCCGGCATCGCCTTGCGCCAGCGCAAGGCCACTCGCCTGGTTCCGCTGGTCTTCATCGAGGGCGACCCGGAAAAGACCGCTGCCGTGCGCGCGATGCTGCCCGATGCCGTCTACACGACGTGGACAAAAATCGGCGCGGCGCTGCGAAGGGCCTTGCGCCAGCCTGCGCGCCAGCCGCTCGTGCCGGACACATTCGCTGGCTACACCGGCACGCCGCTCCCAAAGAAACTTCGCATTCGGGAAAACTCAGTGGTGGCGCTGCTCCATGCGCCGGAGGGGTTCCAGGAGAAGTTGGCGCCGCTTCCGCCTGGCGTGCGGTTCGAGCGGCAGGCTCGCGAAGCGGATGTGACCCTGGTGTTCATACGATCCGCCGCGGCGTTGAGCCGGGAACTCCCAGCCTTGGCGCGGGGAATGCGCAAAGGGCGCACGCTCTGGATCGTCTGGCCGAAGAAGACCTCCGCGCTGGCAGGAGACATCGCCGAGCCGGCTGTGCGGGAAATGGGGCTGGCCGCGGGGCTCGTGGATTACAAGGTTTGCGCCGTGGATGAAACGTGGTCCGGGCTGGCCTTTGCCGCGCGTGGGGCCAAGACGGCGGCGAAAGCGTGAACAAAAAAAGGCGCCCCTTGCGGAGCGCCTTTGGAGCCGAAATGGGCGTGTCGCGCCGAACCTAGAAGATAAAGTGCGCCGTCAGCTGAACTGAACGGGCGTTGCTCGGGAAGTACTTCTGATACTCGCCGAAGTTCACGTTGCTCGGAATCAGGAAGTTGCGGGAAACCGCGTTTGTCCCGAAAGACGAGACGTCGGACAGATACCCGCCCGTGAACTGCGGGTGATTGAACAGGTCGAAAAGCTGCGCGCCCACCGTGAAGGCCTTCTTCTCGCCGAAATTCAGGCGTTTGGTGATCGCGAAATCGACGTTGTTGATTGGATCCAGCGGCAACGTATTGCGCCCGGCGTTGGCCCACGCGCCCACCCCAGCCACCACGTAACGGGCGTTCGAGTTATTGGCGACGTACGCCACGATGCCGGCGCTGCCCGCGGCCAATGCCTGCCCGGTCGCGCTGTAACCGGTGACGCCGCTACCCACGGCGACCGAGCCGGACGGGTTGACGATCGAGCGATCACCGGCGTTATCGCCGTTCAGGTTGGAATCGACGCCGCTCTGAACCGTGGCGAACTCCGGCGACTGGTAGGTGTAGGTAAGGGAGATGTTCCAGTTGCCAACCACGTTCTTCATCAGGTAGTTGCCGTTCGCGAACGGCCTGAAGTCGTAGACCGGCGTGATGGTTAGCCGCTGGCGGCGATCAAGCGCTGAGGAAGCCCACTCCGCTTGCATATCCTGGAAATTCTGGGCGCGCCGCGGCGAGAGGATCGTCGAGAAGTTAGTCGCCGTCGAATCGTCCAGATTGTGGCTCCAAGTGTAGGCCAGAATATAGGAGAAATTCTTCGAATACCGCTTGGTCATCTGCAGCGCGAGGCCGTCGTACTTCGAATTTCCCCACGGGTGATATCCCACGATGTTATTTTGAAATCCATAAATCGCCAGATCGTTGTGCGGATACTCCGCGGTGGTGCCGGGCGCCAGATAGGATTCGACGCCGCCAAGGGTCTTGGTATCGGCTGCGAGCACGGCAGCGGTCGGCATGGACATGTACGTGGGAATGTAATTCGTCGGCGTCACTTGATCCAGAATGTTCATGCGCGTCTGGTTCCAGAGATGGACGCCCTTGGTATGCACGTAGCGCGCCTCCACGGTGTAGTCCTTCTTGAGCATGCGCTGCACGCCAATGCTTCCAGTCAAAGCGTACGGCCGCGTATAGTCGAACGTGTAGGATGAGGTGTTCGCACGCGCGGTGGCCGCGGTTAGCGGGCCCGACGCCACGCCACCGCATTCGTTGGGGCAGCCGCCGTGGGCCAGAAACCCGTTCGTAACCGGGTTCGCATCGTTGACATCCACCGTGGTGGCGAAGTACGGCGGCGAGGCATTCTGGTTGAGGTTGATGTACGTATTGTCGTATGCCCTGCTGACGCCTCCGCGGACCGACCAGACCCCGCCCGTTCCCGGCGACCAGGCGAAGCCGATGCGTGGCGCCCAATCGTTCTTGTCAGGCTTGGGCGCAGCGAAATTGATCACGCCCGGCACGCTCGCGACCGCGTCCTGCGCCTGGTAGCGGGATCCCACCGGCACCGTGACGTACTCGTACCGCAGCCCGAGGTTGAGAGTCAGGTTACGCGTCACGCGGAAGTCATCATTGAAGTACCCGGCGCTCTGGAGAAAGCCGTAGGGGACGTCCGGAAGGCCGGCGTCGCGTTCGCCGTCCACGCCCGAGAGCGCGCCGCCGGTCGGCTGCTGGTCGAGCAGGTACTGCCCGAGATTTGCATAGTCGTAATCGCCGCGGACGCGCTGCACGAAGTACCCCGACAGGATGGTATCGGTCATCTGGAAGCCGGCCTTAAACGTGTGGCGGCCCCAAGTCTTGGTCAGGCTCTCCTGAAGCTGCGCATCGTTTTCGATTTGGCCGGAGGGCGTATTCGGATCCGGCCCGAGTTGCAAACTAAGATCGTCGAAGGAGAGGTTCGGGAACGCGGTCAAGCCCGGAAACTGGAAGCTCCCGGCTTGAATGCTGTTGAAATTGCGGGTGAATGCCACGCGCAGCTCGTTCTCCGTGGTCGCGTTGAAATTGTGGAACTCCGATATCGAACCGCTCTTGCTGATGTCGGGATTGGGCGCGAAGAACACCGGAATGTTCGCCGCAGCGTCGATTCCCGTGGAGTTGTTGTACAGGAACCGCGCGCGGAACTGGTCTCTGCTGCTCATGTCGTAATCGACCGCGGCCACCGCATTGTACGAGTTCGTGTAGTTCGGCGAGGCGAACGAGAGGTTACCGAGCGGGATCGCTACATTGTTCACCAGTGTGGTGCCGGCGTTCGCCGTCGTCGCCACCGGCACGTATTGCTCGAAGATACCCAAATTGGTCTTGTTGAGACCGGCCATGCTGTTTAGGCTGGCAAGCCCAGCCGCGGTTGGGGCAGTGACGGTCTGGGAGGGGTTGGCGGTCTGGCCGAGCGGGTTGTACTCGAAATCGCCGAAGTAGAACAGCTTGTTCTTAATGACCGGGCCGCCGATGCTGGCGCCGAGGCGGTTGCTGTCGAAGCGCGGATTGGAGTAAATTCCCTGCTGGGTCTCCTGCGCGTCCACGGCGTTGAGTTTCCGGTTTTGCATGTACTCGTAAACCGATCCGTGAATCTCGTTGGTCCCGGACTTCACTACCGAGTTGAACACGCCCCCGGATGCGCCGCCGAATTCCGGGCTGAACTGATTCTGCACCAGGTTGAACTCCGCGATGGCGTCGTTGGAGACGTACATCATTGGGCCCGTGGTGTAGTGGGCATCGTTCATCACGCCGTCGATGTTGAAGCTGTTGTTCTCCGGCCGCTGTCCGGCGATGCTGGGGCCCGTGCCCTGTCCCACGCCGCCAGAGGACGCCACGCCGGCGCCGAGCAGGCTGAGATTGTAGATGCCCGCCCCGTTGATCACCTTGGAGAAACTGGCCGTCGGAACGTCGATCGCCTCCATGGCGTCGAAGGTCGACTGCAATTGGGAAGTCGACGTATCGATCATGGCCGCCGATTCCGTAACCTCCACGCTCGTGCTGATTGCGCCCACCGACAAGGTCAGGTTGACCGAGGAAGTATGGTTCAGTTCGAGCAGGACGTTGCCCATGGTAGCCGTCGCGAACCCCTTGGCTGTGGCGGAAACATCGTAGGTCCCAATCGGAACGTTGTTCAGGCGGTACTCACCGGTTGCGTTCGTGTCGGCCGTATATTTCACGCCGGTCGCTTTGTTGAGCGCGGTAATGGCCGCTCCGGGCACGGCAGCGCCGGAGCTGTCTGACACGGCTCCGACAATAATGCCGTCCGTCGCTTGTCCGAACAGCATTGCGGCGAAAAGAAGGGATGCAGCAACCAACCATACTGCCGACCTAATACTCGGATGCACGGCTTTCATGTGACCTCCAACTCAATCGTTAATCTTGTAGCGGCCGGACTCGGGTGGCGGCAGCCATCTGCTGCCGGGGCGCAGGGCACTACTCTTCCTGCGAACCAGTCCAAAATCTCTATTCCACTAACGTAACGCTAGTCTGATTCCTTTGCAAGTGAAAGATGCGATTCACTTTATGGGAATCGCTGCAGCCAGTTTCTACAATAATCAGGAAACACCACATCTTGAGGGTGCTGTGCCCTCGTCACTGGAGTGTAACCTCTTAAAATTGGGGAGTTTAGGACTTATGAATTCTGGAATGCGGGCCAGATATAAGACGTACAGTACTAAGGCCTCGACAGGGTTCCGTGACATTAAGAACCAATTAAATTGGCCCGAAAGAGACAATTCCAGGCCCAAAAAGCAAAAAAGCCGCGCTCCCCGAAGTTCGGGAAGCGCGGCTATCAATTCGCATCCGCCGTAGGGTCGGGCATGCCCGAGACTACCGGCAGTCGAACGAAACGCGATGTTTAGTAATCCATCTCTCCGCCGTGCGGCGGGCCGGCCGGCGCCTGCTTCTTTTCCGGAATGTCCGCAATCATCGCTTCCGTGGTGAGCATAAGAGAAGCGATCGACGCGGCGTTCTGGAGCGCCGTGCGAGTTACCTTGGTGGGGTCGATCACGCCGGCCTTCACCAGGTCCTCGTAGGTATCCGTGGCCGCATTGTAGCCGAAGTTCGGGTTGTCGCTTTCGCGAACCTTGCCGACCACAATAGCGCCCTCGGTACCGGAGTTGACCACGATCTGGCGCAGCGGCTCTTCGCAAGCGCGCTTCACGATGTTCACGCCGATCTGCTCGTCGCCGTCCATCTTCAGAGTCTTCAAGGCCTCCGCAGCGCGCAGCAGGGCCACGCCGCCGCCCGGAACAATACCCTCCTCGACCGCCGCGCGAGTTGCATGCATGGCGTCCTCGACGCGAGCCTTCTTTTCCTTCATTTCGGTCTCGGTGGCCGCGCCTACGCGAATCACCGCCACGCCGCCGGCCAGTTTCGCCAGCCGTTCCTGCAACTTCTCGCGGTCGTAGTCCGAAGTGGTTTCTTCAATCTGGCTGCGGAGCTGCTTGATGCGTCCCTCGATGGCCTTCTGCGAGCCGCCGCCGTCGATGATGGTGGTGTTGTCCTTGTCGATGGTGACGCGCTTCGCCCTGCCCATGTCATCCAGCCGGACGCCTTCCAGCTTGATGCCGGTCTCTTCCATCACGGCCTTGCCGCCGGTCAGGATGCCGATGTCTTCCAACATGGCCTTGCGCCTGTCGCCGAAGCCGGGGGCCTTCACCGCGCATGCGTTCAGGGTGCCGCGCAGCTTGTTGACCACCAGGGTGGCCAGCGCCTCGCCGTCGACTTCCTCGGCGATGATCAGCAGCGGTTTGCCGGAACGGGCAATCTGTTCGAGCACCGGCAGCAGATCCTTCATGTTGGAGATCTTCTTCTCGTGGATCAGAATGTACGGATCCTCGAGGACCGCTTCCATGCGGTCGGCGTCGGTCACGAAATAAGCCGACAGGTAACCGCGGTCGAACTGCATGCCGTCCACGGTGACGAGCTCGGTAACCATGGTCTTCGATTCCTCGACCGTGATCACGCCGTCCTTGCCGACTTTTTTCATTGCGTCGGCGATGATGTTGCCGATGGTGGCATCGCTGTTGGCCGAAATTGTTCCGACCTGAGCGATCATCTCCCCGGAGATTTCCTTGGAGAGCTTTTTCACTTCCTCAATGGCTACTTCGACGGCCTTTTCGATGCCGCGCTTCAAAGCCATCGGGTTAGCCCCGGCCGCCACCGACTTCACGCCCTCGCGGTAAATCGATTGCGCCAGGATGGTCGCCGTGGTGGTGCCGTCGCCGGCCACGTCGCTGGTCTTCGATGCGACTTCCCGCACCATCTGCGCGCCCATGTTCTCGAGCGGATCCTTCAGCTCGATTTCCTTGGCTACAGTCACGCCGTCCTTGGTGATGCTCGGGCCGCCGAACTTTTTCTCCAGGACCACGTTGCGGCCCTTGGGACCCAGCGTTACCTTGACTGCGTCGGCGAGCTGATTCACGCCGCGAAGAATGGCCTGCCGGGAATTCTCTGCATAAACGATTTGTTTCGCCATAACGTTTCGACTCCTTCTCTGCTTTCTTAGGCCGCCTTCGACTTCTTCGCGGCGGGGCCTACCAGAATCCCGAGGACCTCGTCCTCACGCATGATCAGATACTCTTCGCCATCCAGTTTGATGTCGCTGCCGGAGTACTTGCCAAACAGAATGCGGTCGCCCACCTGCACATCCAGAGCGACTACCTTGCCGTCCTCCAGGCGCTTGCCTTTCCCAACGGCCACAACCTCGCCCTCCTGGGGCTTTTCTTTGGCCGTATCCGGAATGTACAAACCGCCCTGCATTTGCTCCTGCTGCTCGATCCGTTTGACCACGATGCGGTCATAGAGCGGACGAATATTCATGGACCTCAACCTCCATAATGAAATTTGAAATTTGAATCGTTTGACTCACTCGAAACCCAGCTCGAAGTCGCAGGGTTCCGCTAACTATTATTAGCACACTCTCTGCTAGAGTGACAGAATAATTCTGTAACAATATGAAATTAAGCAGTTTATAAATGTTGACAATGATACGCTAAGGCTTATCTGAGGTTGTTGGCATGGGGGCCTCCTCAAACACGCCGCGCTCGCGGTTCTTGCGCACCGAATGCCAGGGGAAATATCGCCCGTTCATGGCCACATACACCCCAGGCGGGAGAGTCTGGACGAACGCCAACGCCGTGCCTAGGTTGAATAATCCATCCGAGCTGCCGAAAGTGTACGGCACCATGGCCCCGGTCAGGACGACGGTCTTGCCGGTGACGTGCTTGCCGAGCACGGCGGCCGTCAATTCCATCGAGTCCGTGCCGTGAGTCACCACAATGCGGCGCTCCTCGGCCCGGAGGCAATGCTCCAGAATCGATTGCCGGTCCGCATCGGTCATCCGCAGGCTGTCGATCATCATCAGAGTGCGGATTTCAACCTTCAGATGGCACCTGCCCAGCCGCAGCATGTCCGCGATGTGCGAATCCTTGAAGTAGAGATCGCCGCTGAGCTCGTCGTACTCCTTGTCGAATGTGCCGCCGGTGGCCAGGATGCGAATGCTTTCGGGGTCCATCGCTCTCCATGGTGCCATAAGCGCTTCAGGGTGGGGCGGGCGCTTGCGCCTGCCAACGGGCCTACTTCGGCCGCCGCGATTCAGCCAGCGCGCTCCTTAGCAGCGGCAGGCTGGCCAAGTCTTTCTCCCGGCCGGTTTCCTGCTTAGTTGCGATCAGCGTCTCGAGGTCCAGGACTCGCACGCGAACTCCCTCTCCAACTTCCATCTCGACGGCGTGCGGCGGGAGATCTTCATACCGCCTTCCATTTCCAATGGCCCCCAACACGTCCAGGGGACCGTGACGCGTCATGAGAAGCTGGTGTCCGGGTGAGGAAAGGCGCGTCGCATTGGGACGGAGACGCTCCCACGCCGCCCACGACGACAAAATCGACACCGCGCTGCGCCAGAACCCGAAGCGTCGCGAGGAAATCAAGACTCGCCACGTTCGCCCCTCGCCTTCCTCACGGCATCGACGAAAGATTGCAGTGTCGCGAGGCGCTCGGCGGGCGTCATATCGAGCATCCACCGGATAAGCGTAAGATCTACGCCATTCCGGTCGTACTCCGGCTGCGCCGGCTCAAGCTGCATCTCACCGTTAGGATAGCGCGCAGGGCGTTAGAATTGTCTTCAATCCCCATGAAGACGTTCACAATCGCGGTGATACCGGGCGACGGCGTGGGCCGTGAAGTCGTGCCGCCGGCCAAGCGCGCGCTGGAGAAGGCCGCACGGAAACATGACGTGACGTTCGCGTTTCAGGATTTCGACTGGGGCGCGGAGCATTTCTTCCGCTGGGGCCGCATGATGCCCGCCGGCGCCTTGGATCTGCTTTCGCCCTGCGACGCCATTCTCCTGGGGGCCGTCGGCCATCCCGACATCCCCGACCATACTACCCTCAACGGCATGTTGCTGCCCATCCGGCGCGCCTTCGATCAGTACGCCAACGTGCGGCCTGCTTATCTTTATCCCGGCGTCGCCTCGCCGCTCGCCGGACTGAAGGGTGGAGACATCGACATGGTGATCGTGCGCGAAAACACCGAGGGCGAGTACGCGCCTGTAGGCGGCTTCGTCTATCACAACCAGCCCGAAGAAATCGCCGTCCAAACGTCGGTATTCACCCGCCGCGGCATCGAACGCATTGTGCGCTTCGCCTTCGAACTCGCCGTGAAGCGCGGTAAAAAGAAGCGCGTCACCTCGGTCACCAAGTCCAATGCTCAAGGCTACAGCATGACGCTGTGGGACCGCACGTTTCGCGAAGTGGCGGCCGAGTTCCCCGGAATTGAAACCGAATCGCTGCTGGTGGATGCGGCGGCCATGAATTTCGTGAGGCGTCCGCAATCCTTCGACGTGGTGGTGGGATCGAATCTGTTCAGCGACATCCTGAGCGATCTCTCCGCGGCGGTCGTCGGCAGCATGGGGCTGGCTCCCAGCGCCAACCTCGATCCGCTGCGCCGCTTCCCTTCCATGTTCGAACCGGTGCACGGGTCCGCGCCGGATATTGCGGGCAAGGGCATTGTCAACCCTCTGGCCACGATCCTGAGCGCCGCCATGCTTCTGGACCACTTGGAAATGGCTGACGCCGCTCGCGACATAGAGAACGCCGTGGCCGCCGTGCTGGCAGAGGGCCTGGCGCGCACGCCGGATCTGGGGGGAACCAGCCGGACGGAAGAAGTGTCGGCGGCCGTGCTGGAGAAGCTGGCTTAGTGCAACCGGCCAAGCCTCTGGAGCGTTCCGGCCGTCACGCGTTCCTGGTCGGCTCGGGGATTTTGCTCAGCCGCATTGTGGGCTTGGTGCGGCAGTACGTGTTCTCGCATTACTTCGGTCTGCGCTCCGACGCCGCCGACGCTTTCAACCAAGCCTTCCGCATCCCCAACCTCCTGCAAAACCTCTTCGGCGAAGGCGCGCTTTCTGCCTCCTTCATCCCCGTCTACTCGCGCCTTCTTGCCGAAGGCGACGAAGAGGAATCCGGCCGCGTCGCCGGCGCCGTTGCCGCCATCCTCGCGCTGGTAGCCTCCGCCCTGGTGCTTCTCGGCGTGCTGGCGACTCCCATCTTCATCGACCTCATCGCTCCCGGCTTTCATGGCGCCAAGCGCGAACTGGCCATCCGTATCGTGCGCATCCTGTTCCCCGGCGCCGGCCTGTTGGTTATGTCTGCCTGGTGCCTGGGCATTCTGAACAGCCACCGCAAGTTCTTCCTCTCCTACACCGCTCCCGTGGTCTGGAACTTCGCCATGATCGGCGCGCTGGTGGCATTCGGCGGCCGCATGGCGGAATCGTCTTTGGCCATCGCGCTGGCCTGGGCCTCCGTCGCCGGCAGCGCCCTGCAATTCGGCGTGCAGGCGCCCTATGTCCTGCGCCTGGTCCGCAGCCTACGCGTTCGCCCCGACACCCGTTCCGGTTCCGTCCGTGAAGTAATCCGCAACTTCGTGCCGGTCTTCTTCAGCCGCGGCGTGGTGCAGATCAGCGCGTTCGTGGACGGCGTGTTGGCCAGCCCACTGCCCACCGGCGCGGTCACCGGCCTGGCTAACGCCCAGACGCTCTACACCCTGCCCGTCAGCCTCTTCGGCATGTCCGTTTCCGCCGCCGAGCTGCCCGCCATGTCGAGCGCCCTCGGCGACCAGACGGATGTGGCCGCCCAGCTTCGCCGCCGCCTGGACGCCGGCCTTCGCCAGATCGCCTTCTTCATCATCCCCTCCGCCATGGCGTTTCTGGCGCTCGGCGACGTGGTGGCGGGCTTCGTCTTCCAGTCCGGTAAGTTCCGGCACGTGGATGCGCTCTTCGTTTGGGGCGTTCTGGCCGGCTCGGCCGTCGGCCTTCTGGCTTCCACCCTCGGCCGTCTCTATTCGTCCACATATTATGCCCTGCGTGACACGCGCACGCCCCTGCGTTTTGCGGTGATCCGCGTGGCCCTGACCGCCTCTATGGGGTACATCTGCGCCAAGTGGCTGCCGGGATGGCTAGGCATCGACCGCAGTTGGGGCGTTGCCGGCCTTACAGCCTCCGCGGGCGTCGCCGGCTGGGTGGAGTTCACCCTGCTGCGACGCGCTTTGAACAGGCGGATCGGGCGGACAGGATTGCCCGCCAGCTTGGTGGCAAGCTTGTGGGGGTCGGCCGGGGTGGCTGCCGCGGCCGCCTGGGGCATCAAGCTCGCCCTCGGGCCGCACAAACCGCAATTGGTGGGCTTGGCGGTCCTGTGCCCCTACGGAGCGATCTATTTCGCGATGACGTACCTCTTGCGCATTGAGGAATCCGCGCGGGCGCTGGCCCGAATCGCGCGATTCCTGCGACGATCGCCGCAGTCTCGCGCCGATTGCTGAACCCAGGTGCATAACGTTACAAGTGCGTTACGGCACGAAAGGTTAGCCCGGATCGCCGCCGGATTTCCACAGGCTTTTCCTCAATCCGTCGGAAAAAGGGCGAAGCCCCTAAAGACGCAAGATGCTAAATTGAGAACGGTCCCGGTTATGCGTAAACTTGCTTTTCTCACGGTGTTCGCTTGTAGCGTCGCCGCGGCGCAAGGCGATGCCGAAAAGCTCGCGCCCTATTATCCGACGCCGGAAACGGTGGTGAATAAGATGCTTCAATTAGGCGAGTTGAAGGCCGGGGAAAAGATGTTCGACCTGGGGTCGGGCGACGGCCGCATCGTCATTATGGCCGCGCAGAAGTTTCACGCCGAAGCGGTGGGCGTGGAGTTGGACAAGGACCTCTGGAAGTCGAGCAGCGACAAGATCCGTAAACTCGGCCTCGAAAAAACTGCCCGCATCGTCAACGGCGACCTCCTGAAGCAGAATTACAGCTCCGCGGACCTGGTGACGGTGTACCTGCTTCCCGGCTTCATCGACAAGGTCCAACCGCTGCTCGACCGGCAACTGAAAAAGGGCGCTCGCGTGGTGTCGCACGATTTCGAATTTGCAAACTGGACGCCGGAGAAGGCCCTTAACATCGCCGACGATGGCGAAGGGCGCAGTCACACACTGTTCCTCTATCGGAAGTGATGCCGTGCTGTTTCCGCCAAAATTCGCCTGGGAGCGCTACATCGTCTCCGCGCGGGCCCTTTTCGCGGTCGTCGGACTGATCGCGTTCTACCACCGGCCGCCGGTCGTCGGCGCCGCGGTTCTCTTTGCCGTGCTGGGTGCGTTCCTGCTTTGCGCCTTTGCGTTGGCCATTCGGGGATCCCGGCAGAGCGGCATGCTGGGGCTGCTGGCATTGGTTGTGGACACCATCTACTTTATGGTGCTGGCGAGCTATGGGACCGACCGCGTTCTGTGGCTGATTTCCCTGTTCTTTCTGTACCTGTTGACCGAGGCGCTGGCCTCTTACGGCCCCTGGGAAGTGGTGGGCGTCGCCCTGGTTGGCGCCGCCATCAGCACCGTGCTTCCCAACCCCGCCGGGGTGGAGCGCGTGGTGGTGGTGGCCGGGGCCCTGGCCTCGGGTTTCGCGGTAAACAAGCGCCGCCAGAGCGTCCAGATCGCCGCTCTCCAGGAAGGGCTGAACGAAGCGCGCACGTCCGCCAGGCGGGTTGGCGAACTGGAGCGCGAAAGAATCGCCTCCGATTTTCACGACGGCCCTTTACAGAGCTTCATCAGCATGCAAATGCGCCTGGAAATTCTCCGCAAGCTGCTGGAGCGCGATTTCAGCGCCGGCATGGAGGATCTCAAACAGTTGCAGGCGCTGGCGCAATCGCAGGTGCGCGACGTGCGCGCCTTCCTTCACAGCATGCGCCCGGCGGATGTGGACGGCGCCGACATGGTAGCCGCGGCCCGCCGCACGGCCGAGACGTTCCAGAAGGAGAGCGGCATTCCCGTCGCGTTCCTGGGATCAAACTCGCCCGTGGGACTGCCCCGCGAGATGTCCCTGGAGGTCCTTCAGATGTTGCGGGAGGCGCTGCACAACGTGCAGAAGCATGCCGGGGCCACCCGCGTCGCGGTGGCTATGGAGAAGGCGCCCGGCGGACTGGAGATCTCGGTGGACGATAATGGACACGGGTTCGTTTTTTCCGGCGCTTACAGCCTGGAGGAGCTCGAATTGCTCCGCCTGGGTCCAGCCAGTCTGAAGCGCCGCGCCAGATCGTTGAACGCCGATATGACTCTCGATTCGCGGCCCGGCCGCGGCGTGGGCCTTAAGTTCCGGGTCCCGCTGCCATGAACGTCGGAATTACCTGTTACCCCACCTACGGCGGCAGCGGCATTGTGGCCACGGAACTGGGGATGGAACTGGCCGGCCGCGGTCACGAAGTCCACTTCATCAGCTATGCCAATCCCATTCGCCTCGACCCCGGCATTCCACGCATTCATTACCATGAAGTGGAAGTTTCCACCTACCCGCTTTTCCAGTACCCGCCTTACAGCCTGGCGCTGGCGGCTCGCATGGCCGACGTCGCCGAATCCTACGATCTCGACCTGTTGCACGTCCATTACGCCATCCCCCATTCCATCTCCGCGCTCCTGGCCCAACAGATGCTCGCCCCCCGGAGGCGCCTGCCCTTCGTCACCACGCTGCACGGGACGGATATCACCCTGGTAGGATCCGACGCCACCTACTATCCAATCACCAAGTTCTCCATCGAGCGCTCGAACGGCGTCAGTTCGATCAGTGAATGGCTGCGGAAGGAGACGGTCGATGTTTTCGGCGTGTCGAACGAGATCCGGGTCATCCCCAACTTTGTCAACTGCGATCTCTACCATCCCGATGACCAAAAGACGGGCGCAGCAGCCTATGCTCCGGCTGGGGAGAAGTTGCTGATTCACCTTTCCAACTTCCGCCCCGTAAAGCGCGTCACGGACTGCATCCGCATCCTCGCCGAAGTTCGTAAGGTTGTCCCCGCGCACCTGCTGATGGCTGGCGACGGGCCGGACCGCGGCGCCGCCGAACACCTGGCGCATCAACTCAAGCTGGACGGGCACGTTACGTTTCTCGGCAAGCAGAACCATGTGGAGCGGCTCATCCCGCTGGCGCACGTGGCGCTGCTCCCGAGCGAACTGGAATCCTTTGGTCTGGCGGCGCTGGAGGCGATGGCATGCGGAGTCGTGCCGGTTTCCACCGACGTCGGCGGCGTGCCGGAGTTAATCACCCACGGCGAAGACGGCTTTCTCGAGGCGGTTGGCGATATCGAGGGCCAGGCCGTGCGGGTTGCCTCGCTCCTGTCCGACGACAACCTGCACTACCGCATGTCCAAAGCCGGCCGTTGGAATGCTGCCGCGCGGTTCTGCAGCGAGAGGATCATCCCGGAATATGAGAAGCTCTACCAGGACATCGTGAACGCCGCGGCCTAACCTGCGCGCCTGGGTGTACTTGAGATCGTTCGGGAATTGCACCGTACGGGACTTGAAGGCGTTGTTTGGCAAGCAACTGCTCGACGCGCCGGAGTCGTAAGAGGTTGCCTTCCGAAAGCGGCCTGAGATCGGCCCTACTTCTGCTCCGCCGCCGCGATCCGGGCGTTCGCCCGTTCCAGGGCGCAGGTGGCGATGGTGGGGTCCTCCGCGGAGGTCGCCGCCTTGGCGACGGCGTCCTGCGCTCGTTTCAGCGCGGCTTTGGCACGGTCCACATCGATTTCTTCGCCGCGCTCCGCCACATCGGCCAGAACGCGCACGCGGCCGGACAGGACTTCGATGAAGCCGCCGGAAACGGCCAGAGTGCGGCGGCGGCCATCCGCTTGGTAGCTTAAGACGCCGGTACCCATTTGGCCCACGAAGGCGGCGTGGCCGGGCAGGATTCCCAGGTAGCCGGCCTTGCCCGGCGCTTCGACGGATTCCACGTCCTCCCGCACCAAAAGCCGCTCCGGCGTCACCACGTTCAATTCAATCGAATCGGGCATCTTACGCCTTCTTCATGTCCGCGGCTTTTTCCAAAACCTCTTCGATGGTCCCTTGCATGTAGAACGCCTGCTCGGGAATGTCGTCGTGTTTGCCGTCGGCGATTTCCTTGAAGCCGCGGATGGTGTCCGCCAGCTTCACGTATTTGCCCTTATAGCCGGTGAACTGCTCGGCCACATGGAAGGGCTGCGAGAGGAAGCGCTGGATTTTGCGGGCGCGCGCCACAATCAACTTATCCTCGTCGGAAAGCTCGTCGATTCCCAGAATCGCGATGATGTCCTGCAGGTCCTTGTAGCGCTGCAGAATCCCCTTCACCTGCTGGGCCGCGTCGTAGTGCTCCTGGCCGACGATCAGCGGGTCCAGAATGCGCGAAGTGGAAGCCAGCGGGTCCACCGCCGGGTAGATCCCGATGGCCACGATGTCGCGCGACAGGTTAGTGGTGGCGTCCAGGTGGGCGAAGGCCGTAGCGGGCGCGGGGTCGGTGTAATCGTCGGCGGGCACGTAGATGGCCTGCACGGAGGTGATGGAACCCTTCTTGGTGGAGGTGATGCGCTCCTGCAGTTCGCCCATTTCGGTGGCTAGGTTGGGCTGGTATCCCACCGCCGAAGGCATGCGGCCGAGAAGCGCGGAGACTTCCGAGCCGGCCTGCGTGAAGCGGAAAATATTGTCGATGAAGAGCAGCACGTCCTGGCCTTCCTCATCGCGGAAATACTCGGCCACGGTCAGGCCGGTGAGTCCCACCCGCAGGCGGGCGCCGGGGGGTTCGGTCATCTGGCCGTAAATCATGGCGCACTTGGATTTGGTAAAGTCGTGCGGATCGATGACGCCTGATTCCTGCATCTCCAGCCACAGGTCATTGCCTTCCCTGGTGCGTTCGCCCACGCCGGCGAATACCGAGACGCCGCCGTGCTTCTGGGCGATGTTGTTGATCAACTCCATGATGATGACGGTCTTGCCCACGCCCGCGCCGCCGAAGAGGCCAATCTTGCCGCCGCGAAGGTAGGGTTCCAGCAGGTCGATCACCTTGATGCCGGTTTCGAACATCTCCAGGCGCGTGGACTGGTCCTCGAAGGATGGCGCCGGGCGGTGAATCGGGAAGGAGGTCTTGGCGTTCACCGGACCCATCTCGTCCACCGGTTGGCCGATCACGTTCAGGATCCGCCCCAGGGTTTCCGGCCCCACCGGCACTTCCACAGGCTTGCCCAGGCTGATGGCTTGCATGCCGCGCACCAGGCCGTCGGTGGGCTGAAGCGCGATGGTCCGCACGCGCCCCTCTCCGATATGCTGTTCCACTTCGCAAACGATATCGATGGGCTGGGGCGTGTCAAAGCCCTCGCTGGTCACGCGGATGGCGGTATAGATCACCGGAATCCGCCCTTCGGGAAATTCGCAATCCACGGCCGGCCCGGCCACCTGGACCACTTTGCCGACCACAAGTCCGTTGCTGGTTGCCATAGTATGAATCCTTGAACCCTTCTTATTCCGCTCCGGAGGCGCCGCTCACCACCTCGATGATTTCCTTGGTGATGCTGGCCTGCCGCACGCGGTTCATATATAAGGTCAGCTTGTCGATCATCTCCGCCGCGTTGGTGGTGGCCGCGTCCATGGCGGTCATGCGCGCGCCATGCTCGGCGGCGGTCGATTCGAGCAGCGCGCCGTAGAACGCCGCCTCCACATACTTGGGCAACAGTTCGCCCAGGATGACGGCGGGCGGCTGGTCGAAGATATAATCGATCGGCTCGGCGCTCTTGGGCGCTTCAGCGGGCAGCACGCGGCAGACGGTCAGCGTCTGCGCCATCACGCTTTTGAAGCCGTTGAAAATCAGGTAGACGGCGTCGGTTTCGCCCGCGCGGAACATTTCCATGGCCTTGTGAGCGATGGCGGCGATGTCGGCGTAAGGGGCCTTAGCCATGCCGGTATACTCGCCGGAGATGGCGGCGCCGCGTTTGCGGAAGAAATCGCGGCCCTTCCGCCCGACGGTCTCAAGCGTCACCGCCGCGTCCGGCCGTTCCGCCATGAAGCGCTGCGCGGCCTTGATCAGATTGGTGTTGAAGGCGCCGGCCTTACCCGTATCGCTGGTAATCAGAACCAGAAGCACGCGGTGCTCCGGCCTTCGGGCCAGCAGCGGGTTGGCCTCGGTTTCATCGCCCGGCGCTTCGGCTTCCACCGCGGCGGCGACGTTGGCCAGGACTTTGCCCAGGATCGCCACGTACGGGCGCGAGGCGATCACGCGGTCCTGGGCGCGCCGCAGTTTGGCCGCCGAGACCATCTTCAGGGCCTTGGTGATCTGCTCGGTGTTCTTGACCGAGCGGATGCGCCGGCGGATATCGATCAGGCTAGGCATGCGCGGCTACCGCGGGATGCTCCGCGACGAAGCGGGTCTTGAACTCCTGGATTACCGCGGCCAGCTTGGCCCGTAAGGCGTCGTCCAGCGCTTTCTTGACGCGGAGTTCCTCCCACAGGTCCCCGTGCGCACTATCCACGAAGGCATACAACTGCTCTTCGAATTGGCCGCACTGCTCCACCGGAAGATCGTCGAGGTGTCCCTGGGTTCCGGCGAAGATGATGACGATCTGCTTTTCGACGGGCAGCGGCTTGTACTGGCCCTGCTTGAGGATCTCCACCAGGTGTTTGCCGCGGTTGAGCTGGTCGAGGGAGGCCTTGTCCAGGTCCGAGCCGAATTGCGCGAAGGCCGCCAGGGCGCGGTATTGCGCCAAGTCGAGGCGCAAGCTTCCGGCGATCTGCTTCATGGCCTTGGTCTGCGCGTTGCCGCCCACGCGGCTCACCGATATGCCCACGTTGATGGCCGGCCGCACGTTGGAATTAAACAGGTCGGATTCCAGGAAGATCTGGCCGTCGGTAATCGAAATCACGTTGGTGGGGATGTATGCAGAAATGTCGCCGGCCTGCGTTTCGATGAAGGGCAGGGCAGTGAGCGATCCGGCGCCGTTCTGGTCGTTTAGCTTGGAGGCGCGCTCCAGCAGGCGGCTGTGCAAGTAGAAAACGTCGCCCGGGAACGCCTCGCGGCCCGGCGGCCGCCGCAGCAGCAGCGAGATTTCGCGATAGGCCGCCGCGTGCTTGGAAAGGTCGTCGTAGATGCACACCGCATGACGCTTGGTATCCCGGAAATACTCGCCCATGGCGCACCCGGCGAAGGGCGCGATGTACTGCATGGGGGCCGGAACCGAGGCGGTCGCCGAAACCACGATGGTGTAATCCATGGCGCCGTGATCTTCCAGGGTCTTCACCACCTGCGCCACGGTGGAGCGCTTCTGCCCGATGGCGACATAGATGCAAATCATGTCGCCGCCCTTCTGATTGATGATGGTGTCGAGCGCCAGGGCCGTCTTGCCGGTCTGCCGGTCGCCGATGATCAACTCGCGTTGGCCGCGCCCGATGGGAATCATGGCGTCAATGGCCTTGATGCCGGTTTGCATCGGCTCCCGCACGGGCTGCCGCGCCACCACCCCGGGCGCGAGGCGCTCCACCGGGCTGAACTCGGTGGTTTGGACCGGACCCTTGCCGTCAATGGGCCGCCCGAGCGCGTCCACTACGCGTCCGATGAGCGCCTCGCCCACCGGCACGGACATAATGCGCCGGGTGCGGCGCACTTCGTCGCCTTCCTTGATTTCGGTGTAGTCCCCCAGCAGCACGGCGCCAACCTGGTCTTCTTCCAGATTCATGGCGATGCCGGCGACGTCGTGCGGGAACTCGATCAACTCGCCCGCCATCACCTTGTCCAGACCATGGATGCGGGCGATGCCGTCGCCCACGGAGATCACCGCGCCGACTTCCGAGACGTCGATCACGCGCTCGTAGTTTTCAATCTCCTGGCGGAGAATCCCGGTAATCTCGTCCGCTCGAATTTGAGCCATAAATGTTCTCGATCAGCTTTCCGCGCCCAGGCGCCGCTCCAGCGACTTCAGTTGGCCGCGCACCGAGCCGTCGTAGACCGTGGAGCCGATCCGCGCGATCGCGCCTCCGATCAGCGACTCATCGATGGCGAAACGCATACGGACGCGCTTGCCCGTGAGACGGTCCAACGCCCCGTTCAAGGCGGCGCGCCCCGCGTCTTCGAACTCACGCGGCGTGGCAACGTCGGCGCGGGCGAAGCCCAGGCGTTCATCCGCAATCTCTTCGAACCGCTGCGCGATTTCCGGCAGCGCGCCCATGCGGCCGTGGTCCACCAGAACGAACAGGAAATTGCGCATCATGGGCGAGAGCTTCAGGATGCCGGCGATGCGCCCGACCACCGCCCTCTTGCGGTTCACCGGAACCGCCGGGGTGGCCAGCGTGTGGCGCAGCTCCACGGAGCCTTGGATCGTATCCGCGATGGCTCGCAATTCGAGCGCGGCGTCCAGGGGGCGTAAGGCAGATCCGGGGGCGGCGACGACGTCCGCCAGGGCGTTGGCGTATCGCGTGGCTACGGTGGAAAGGGTCATGGGTTCCTAAGCGGTACGGGCTCCGTAGCCGGGCTGTCGAGGCCGCGGACGAACTCGCTCACCAACTCATCCTGCGTGGCCGCGGTCATTCGCGCGCGGATCAACCGCTCCGCCAGCGCCACCGCCAGCTCCGCGGAGTGGCGCTTCAACTCGGCGCGCGCGGCTTTACCGGCCAATGCGATGTCCTGTTCGGCCTGGGCCTGGATCTTGGCCCGTTCCACGGCTGTCTCCTGGGCGATGCGCTCCGCCTCCGCCAGCGCCTGTTTCCGCGATTCCTCGCGCAAGGCGGCGATATCGGTTTCGATGCCGGCCAGACGGCGCTCCATTTCAGCGGCGCGCTGCTCGGCCTGCTTGCGCAATTGCCCGGCTTCAGCCATGTCCTGAAAGATCTTGGCGGAGCGGGCGGCGAAGAATGGGCGGCCGTTCTTGCCCGCCAGATATCCCAATCCTCCGGCCAGGATCAGGAAGTTGGCCCATTCCCACGCTTTGAGGCGGCCTTCGCCGCTTTCGCCGGACTGTTGCGCCGGCTTATCGGCCGCTTGCGCGCGAAACGGCGGGACTGCCGCTAAACCGAGAAGCAGGGCCAGGAACGACAGGGGCCTCATGCTGCGCCCCGCCTCAGAATGGAGTCGGCGATCTGGCCGGCAAGCGACCCCACATCGGCGGCCAGCGCCACCTTGGCCACTTCCACGTCGGCTGCCAGCGAAGCTTTCGCCTCCCGCGCCAACTCTCCAGCCCGCTCCCGCGCCGCCGCCGTCTCGGCCGCTTGGCGCTCCCGCAATTCCTCCGTGGCTCGCTCCCGCCCCTGGTAGGCCTCCGCGCGCGCGGCGCGGATGGCCGCCTCGTACTCCGCGGCCCTGGCGGACGCCAGTTCCACGCTCTGCTCCGCAAGTTTCCGAGATCCCTCGGTGGCTTCGTAGCGCTGTTGCAGCACTTTCTCCAAAGGCTGGAAAAAGACCTTCTTCAGGTAGAAGGCAAGCACAAATACCAGGAAGAACGTGGGCGTAGCGCGTAACAGTATTCCGCCCAGCGCGTGAAGGGTCGATTCCATTGCAGTTCAGAGGAGAATCCGCCGCGAGTCTCTTTGAAGCATTAGCCTAACACCGTGCGAAAACGCACGTCAACCGCGCAATCGCGCAATCTCATCAGGCCCTGTTGCCGCCCAACACCTTGGCGCCGAACGCGCCGCCCGCGACGCTGAGTCCGATAATCAACAGGAACAGAAATCCGAGCAAAAACAGCAGCGCCACCGCCATGCCCGCGGGGCTTTGGAAGAACTGCACCATTTGGCGTTGCAAAGCCGGGTCCTGGGTCGGCGTGTTCTTCATTTGTTCCAGCCACAGGGATCCCCAGCGGCCCGATATCGCATTGACCGCGAATAGCACAGTCCCCAAAGGGAACATCACCAGGCCGGTAATCCATCCCATGTGCACGCCGGCGTTGACATCCAGCAGACGCCTGGTTTTCCGCCGGTAAAGATAGACCGCGAAGAACCCCGCGGCCAGCCAGTTCACGAGTGGCAGAATCAAACACAGGACGGTTGCGGACACTCCCACGTAGATCGCGATGCGCACGGCCACATGGTCGTGAAAGGTCAAGCGCGGCCCGGCGGCCTCCGCGGGCGTAGGTGGAGCGAGAGGCGGCGGGACAGGCGCGGACACGACCTCGGGTGGAGCGTCGGGCGTAACGAGGTCCCGCTGCGGTTTGCCGCACTTATGGCAAAACAGCGCGTCGGGCGGCAATTGCGCGCCGCATGTGCAGAACTCAGGCATTTGTTGGCACTCCTAGTGTGACGCAGGGCCGCCCCAAGAAGCAACTCCGGCTAGCCAAGATCTGGGTCGGGCGTCTACCCTATTTGTTTCCGGTCCCGGATCTGGGTAGAATATCTACCAGTATATATGCCAAAGGAATCTTCCAACCGGATCGACTTGCTGCAAGGGACTCTGGACATGCTGATCCTGCGCACAGTGCTGTTTGGCCCCGCCCATGGGCATCAGATTGCGAAGCATATCCAGCGGACTACGGACGACGTGCTGCAGATCGAGCACGGGTCGCTCTATCCGGCGCTGCACCGGCTGGAACGCAAGGGCTGGATCGCGGCGAAGTGGGAGCCGGCCGGCAAGGACCTGAAGCGGGAATTCAAATATTACCGCCTGACGGCGGCCGGAAAGAGACAACTTACCGCGGAAGAATCGAAGTGGAAGCAAATGACCGGCGCCATCTCCCGCATCATGTGGCCGGCGGAGGAGACGTGAGATGCGCTGGCGGCGAAGCGAGCGCGAACGGGATCTCGATCGCGAACTGCGTGCGGATCTGGAACTGGAGGCCGAGGACCAGCGCGCGAGTGGCCTCTCCGCGGAAGAGGCCCGCTATGCCGCCCGGAGGGCCCTTGGCAACGGGACGCGGGTGAAGGAGGAGGTGCGCGAAATGTGGGGTTGGACTCGTTGGGATATCCTCGTTCAGGACGTCCGCTATGCCCTGCGCGTGCTGCGGAAGAGTCCGGGCTTCGCGGCGACCGCCATCCTGACGCTGGCGCTCGGCATCGGCGCGAGCACGGCGGTCTTCACGGTGGTGGATTCGGTGGTTCTGAAGCCGCTGGCCTACCGCAATAGCGGCGAGTTGGTGGTGTCCTGGGAGCGCGTGGCGTTCCTGGGATCCGATCCCGTCGGGCCCAATCCCCGACACGTAGATCTCTGGCGGAAACGCGCCACCGCATTCACCGGCATGGCGACGATGAGCCAGGGCGCGAGCGGCCTGACCCTGGGGTCGGCGCACCCCAGGCTGGTCGGGTCGGTCGCCTGCTCGGCGAACCTGTTGGACGTCCTTCAGGTGACTCCGCTCATCGGCCGCGGCTTCCTGCCGGAAGACGACGTGAAGGGCCACGACGATGTGGCGATTCTGACCTATCCACTCTGGCAAGCTTTGTTCCAGGGCGACCCGAACGCCATCGGCAGGACTGTCCGCATGGGCGATACGCCCCGGCAGGTGATCGGCGTGCTGCCCGCCAGCTTTCGCTTTCCAAACAAGAATGCACTGCGGTCGTATCGCTCCAAGCAGGCGGAAAGCAGCGTGCCGGAGCCGGCCATTTTCGTCCCCGCCGCGCTCGACCTGAGCAAGTATAGCTGGAACGGCGAGTACGGCAACCGGGTGGTGCTGGCGCGCCTGAAGCCGGGAGTGGGCATCCGGCAGGCGGAGACGCAACTGACATCGATTCAGGCCCAGATCGAGCGGGAAATGCCCGCGGGCCAGCGCTTCGACAAGCCCGGCGTGCTGACGGCGTTCGTGCAACCCATGCAGGAAGCGATGGTCGGCGACGCGCGCACCGGCTTGTGGCTGCTGATGGCCGCGGTATTCGGGTTGATGCTCATCGCCTGCCTGAATCTGGCGAATGCCCAACTGGGACGCGCTCTTTCCCGCCAGCGCGAGTCCGCCTTGCGTAGCGCGCTTGGCGCCCCTAAGTGGCGGCTGGTCTGGAGCTCGCTGACTGAGAATCTGCTGTTGGCCGCGGCTGGCGGGGCGGCCGGCGTGGCACTGGCCGCCATGGGGGTGAGCCTCTTTCGGCGAAGCTCCCCGGTAGACCTTCCGCGGTTGTCGGAGGTTCACGTCAACGTGACCGTGCTGCTCTTTTCCGCGGCCCTTACCCTTGCTTCGAGCGTGCTGTTCGGCATCCTGCCGGCCCTCAAGTTGCTTCGCACGGACCCTCAGGCATCTTTCCAGCAGGGTGGACGCGCCCCGTGCGGCAGACAGAGCAAGCGGCTCCGTACGTGGCTCATCGGCCTGCAGGTCTTCGGATGCACCGTGCTGCTGCTGGTGACCGGCCTCTTTTCCAAGAGCTTGCTGAATCTGTTACATCAGGATAAAGGGTTTGAGACGGGAGAGGTGGCCATCGCCGAGGTCCGTCTGGCGGGCGGCGCCTACGACGCGGACGCAAACCGGGCGGCATTCGACGACGGCGTTCTGCGGAATCTTCGAGACCTCTCGGGCGTTCGAACGGCAGCCCTCGTCAGCGCCATGCCGCTCGAAGGAGAATCCTGGATTGAAGACCTCCATCGAGTGGACCGGCCGCAACAGGAAGGGCCGCTGATCAATCTGCGCTGGGTGAGTCCGGGGTACTTCGAGACCATGCGCGAGAGGCTGGTGGCGGGGCGCTTCTTCGAAGAGCGCGACCGGAATCTGAGCAGCGCCGTTCTATCCGAGGGCGAGGCGAAGGCCTTGTGGCCTGACGAGAACCCGATTGGCGCCCAAGTCGAGACGGAGAACAGAAAGTTCACGGTGATCGGCATTGTGGCCGATTCCCACAGCGCGTCGCTCAAAGCAGCGCCGGTCAAGACGGCCTATCTGCACTACAAGGACCGGCCGCCTTACGTGACGGTCTTCATGGCACGCGGCGAACAGCCTGCGAACGCGCTGGTCACCGTCATGCGCCAGGCGATTTGGAAGTACGCTCCCGATGTTACGATCACGCGCGTTACGGCGCTGGACTCTCAATTGAACAATTCGCTGGCGGCCGAGCGCTTTCAGACGTTTGTGTTGATGAGTTTTGGGACGGCCGCCCTGCTGCTGGCCATGCTTGGCATTTACGGAGTCTTGAGCTATTCGACGATCACACGCAAGCAGGAGATCGGCGTGCGCATGGCCCTCGGCGCAACCCGCCGCAAGGTGTACGCGCTGACTTTGGGCGAGGCGGGATATCCGGTTTTCGCGGGTCTGGCGGCTGGTTTCATCGCCAGCGTCGCGGCGGGAAGGGCGATTGAGAAGCTGCTCTACGGAGTTCGGCCAGTCGATCCATCGGTAATGCTTATGGTGGCTGCACTCTTCCTGGCCGCCGCCGGGGCTGCGGCATCTCTGCCCGCGCGCCGCGCGGCTTCGGTCGATCCCATGGAGGCGCTGCGTTCGGAATGAACCAAGAAAGAATTAATCGCCACAGATGAACACAGACAAACACAGATAAGACCAAACACAAACCACCTTTTACTTTCTTAGTTATTCTTATCTGTGTTCATCTGTGGCCCATTTCTCTTAGTTCGGCTTCCAACGCAACACCGGCTTGCGGGCGGCGGTGACTTCGTCGACGCGGCTGGTGCGGGTGCTGTAGGGCGCTTCCTTGACAAGTTGCGGGTCTGTCTCCACCTCCTTCGCGATGGAAATCATCGCGTCGATGAAGGCATCGAGTTCCGGGACCCCCTCGGTTTCCGTTGGTTCGATCATGAGCGCGCCGTGGACGATCAACGGGAAGCTCACGGTGTAGGGATGGAAGCCGTAATCGATCAAGCGCTTGGCGATGTCTCCGGTGCGCACGCCGCCCGGTTCCTGGCGGGCGTCGCTGAACACCACCTCATGCATGCTGGGAGAGGAATAGGGAAGGTCGTAGTACGGCTCGAGCCGCTTGCGGATGTAGTTGGCGTTGAGCACCGCGTCCACGGTGGCGTTGCGCAAGCCCGGCCCGCCGTGCGCCAGAATGTAGGCTAGCGCGCGGACCAGGACTCCGAAATTCCCATAGAATGCGCGGACGCGGCCAATGGAGCGCTTGCGGTTGTAATCCCACGCCCACTTTTTTCCGGAGCGCTTCAGGCGTGGCGCGGGGAGAAACGGTTCGAGCGCCGTCTTCACGGCCACGGGACCGGCGCCGGGTCCGCCGCCGCCATGCGGAGTGGAGAAGGTCTTGTGCAGGTTGAGGTGCAGGGCGTCCACGCCGAAATCCCCCGGCCGCGCGATGCCTACCAGCGCGTTCATGTTGGCGCCATCCATGTAAAGCATGGCGCCCTTGGCGTGCAGGATTTCCGCCGCCTGCACGATGTTCTCCTCGAACACGCCCAAAGTGTTGGGGTTGGTCACCATGAGCGCGGCCACGTCCTTGGTGACGATGCGATCGAGGGCGCTGACGTCGAGCAGGCCGGCAGCGTTCGATGGGATGTTCTCGACGGCGTATCCCGCGATGGCGGCGGTGGCCGGATTGGTGCCGTGCGCGGAATCAGGGACCAGGATCTTCTTGCGTGGATCGCCGCGCTTTTCGAGCAGCGCCCGGATCAGCAGGATGCCGGTCAGCTCACCCTGCGCGCCGGCGGACGGTTGCAGCGTGACGGCGTCCATGCCAGTGATTTCCGCCAGGATCGCCTCCAGCCGCGCCATGGTTTCCATGCAGCCCTGGGCAAGCGCTTCGGGCTGGTAGGGATGGGCCCACGCCAGGCCGTCGGTGCGGGCCACCACCTCATTCACCCGCGGGTTGTACTTCATCGTGCAGGAACCGAGCGGATACATGCCGTGATCGATGGCGTAATTCCAGGTGGAGAGGCGCGTGAAATGGCGGATGGCCTCCACCTCGCTGACTTCGGCAAAGCCGTCGATGGCAGCGCGCACGTTCTCCGCGCCCAGCGCAGCCGCCGCGTCGACCGGAGGCACGTCCAGGTCCGGGAGTTGGTAGGCCTTCTTGCCCGGCGAGCTTCGCTCAAACAGAAGAGCTTCGTTTTGGGAAGGATGAGTTCGGACCTTGGTAATCATGTTCAGCTCAAGACCTCCGCCAGGGCGTCCATGTCGGCGCGGCGCGACATTTCCGTGGCGCACAGCAACATGGAATCGGCTAGTTCAGGATAGAACCGGCCCAGCGGCAGGCCCCCGATAATCTTTTTCTTGAGCAGGGCTTTGTTGCCCTGTTCGGGCGTTCGGCCTTCCAAGCGCACCGCGATTTCGTTGAAGAAGCCGCCGCTGAAGCGCGGCTTCAGCCTGCCTGCCAGGTAGTGCGCCTTGGCCAGATTCTGTTCGGCGAGTTCGCGCAGGCCTTGTTTCCCATAGACCGTCATAAAGACCGTGGCCATCAAGGCGATCAGGGCCTGGTTGGTACAGATGTTGGAGGTGGCCCGCTCACGGCGGATGTGCTGCTCGCGCGTGGAAAGGGTCAGGCAGAAGGCGCGATTGCCGCGCGAATCGGTGGTCTGACCCACCAGTCGGCCCGGCATCTGGCGCATGAACTTCTCGCGGGTGGCGATGATGCCCGCGTAGGGGCCGCCGTAGCTGGGCGAAATGGCGAAGGATTGCAGTTCGCCGGCCACGATGTCCGCTTCCGGCTGCGGCTCCAGAATCCCCAGCGAGACCGCTTCGGTGAACATCAGGATGAGCAGGGCGCCGGCCCGGTGGGCGATCTCGCCGGCCGCCTTCACCTGATCCACAATGCCGAAGAAGTTGGGCGACTGCACAACCACCGCGGCGGTAGCGCCGTCCATCTTGCGGTCGAGATCCTCCAGTTGGATGGTCCCGGATTCGGGACCATAGTCGAATTCCTCTACCTGCAGCCCCGCGTTCCTGGCGTAGGTGCGTAGGGTCTCGCGGTATTCGGGATGAACCGACCGGGCCACCAGCGCCCTGCGCTTTCCGGTGACGCGCGCCGCCATCAGGACCGCTTCTGGCAGGGCCGTGGAGCCGTCATACATGGAGGCGTTGGCCACATCCATGCCGGTGAGCTGGCAGATCATGGTCTGGAATTCGAAGATCGCGGTGAGCGTGCCCTGCGAGATTTCCGCCTGGTAGGGCGTATAGGAAGTGAGGAATTCGCCGCGCGAAACCACCGCGTCGACCAGCACCGGGCGGAAGTGCCGGTACACGCCCGCGCCCAGGAACGATGAGTAACCGATGCCGTTCTCCGCGGCCCTCTGGCGGAAGTATTCGACGATTTCGTATTCGGAGATCCCCGCGGGAAGATCAAGGGGACGCTTGATGCGCACCGCCTCGGGCAAGTGCGCGAACAGGGCTTCCGGGGAATCGATGCCGCAGGCGTCCATCATCGCGCGGCGTTCGGAATCGGACTTCGGTAGATAGCGCAACCTACTTTTCCGCCTCCACGTATTCTTGGTAGTCTTCGGCGGTCAGCAGATCCTGGACCTCGGCCGGCTCGGTGAGGCGTAGCTTTACCAGCCAACCGGCGCCGTGCGGGTCGCGGTTCAGGGTCTCCGGGGCATCGGCGAGCGCCTCGTTTACCTCCGTCACCTCTCCGCCGACGGGCGAGTAGATGTCCGAAACGGCCTTCACGGACTCGACCGATCCGAGCGACTTGCCGCGCTCGACGCGCGCGCCAACCTTGGGAAGATCCACGTAGACGATGTCGCCGAGTTCCTCTTGCGCGTGATCGGTAATCCCGACCGTTCCGGCAGACCCTTCAACGAGGACCCACTCGTGTTCTTTGGTATATCGGAAGTTTTCCGGGTACATTATTTTACTCGCTTGTAAAATGGAATTTCCACGGTTACCGCATCCACGGGTTGGCCGCGGACGATTACCTGAATGGCCTGGCCAGATTGCGGGTGGTGTTGCGCGCGCTCCACCGGCAGGTAGCAAAGTCCGATGTTCTTGTTGAGCGTGGGCGAGGGAGAACCGCTGGTGACCCATCCGGCGGGGGACCCATCGATCAGCGTTTCATAACCTTCGCGCGCGATGCCGCGCCCGCGCATTTCAAAGCCGGCCAACTTGCGCTTGACGCCGGCCTCCTTTTGCCGCAGCAGCGCGGCGCGCCCCGCGAAATCGCCCTTATCGAATTTGACGATCCAGCCGAGACCCGCTTCGAGCGGCGAAATAGAGGCGTCGATCTCATGACCGTAGAGCGCCATGGCGGACTCCAGGCGAAGGGTGTTGCGCGCGCCCAAGCCGCAGGGCTTGATTCCGAACTCCGCGCCCGCGGCGATGGCTTCGGTCCAAACGCGCTCGGCCTGGGATGGGGCGACGTAGATCTCAAAGCCATCCTCCCCGGTGTAGCCGGTGTGCGCAATGCGAGCCGGGACGCCGCACACCAGGCCATCGGCGAACCAGTAATACTTGATGGCCGCCAGGTCCACCGGCGTCAGTTTCTGGACGACAGCGCCCGCCTTTGGTCCTTGAATGGCGAGCTGGGCGTAGCGCTCGCTCGCAAACTCCACCTGGGCATCGAATCGGTTGATGGAGCAGATGCGCTCGAAATCCTTTTCCTGGTTGGAGGCGTTGACGCAGAGGAAGAACCGGTCGCCGGCGACTTTGTGGACCAGAATGTCGTCCACGAAACCGCCGTGATCGTAGAGCAGGCCGGAGTACTGCGCCTGTCCGATCTTCAGCTTCCCGACGTCGTTGGTGGCAGCGAAATTGGCGAGTTGGGCGGCCTCCGGACCGCGAATCTCGATTTCGCCCATGTGGCTGACGTCGAAGATGCCCACGGCGTTGCGCACGGTGCGGTGCTCGTCGATAACGCCGGAATATTGAACGGGCATATCCCAGCCGCCGAAATCCACCATTTTCGCCCCCAGGGCGCGGTGGAGGGAGTTCAGGGGAGTGGCGCGCAAGGCCGTTGGAGACATGCCTTTTCAGGCTAACAGCACCGAAAAGGGGTGTCAAACGGAACGGCGCTGCTGTCGCGCACAACGCCCGTTTCATTCGACCTCGCCGACGGAACGGGGGTGTCCACTGGCGCCCGTCCTCACTCTTCCCGCAGCGTCTCCACCGGCTGTACCGCCGCTGCGCGCTGCGCCGGGATCAGGCTAGCCGCCAGGCCCGCGGCGGCCATGCCTCCAAGAGCCAGCCCCAGCGAAACCGGATCGCCCGGCTTCAGCCCGAACAGCATTGCCTGTACCGCGCGACCCGCCGCCATCGCCAGCAGCGCTCCAATCCCAAGCCCGACGCTCAGCGTCGTCAGCGCGTCCCGCACAATCATGCCAAGTATGCGCCCCCTGGTCGCGCCAAGCGCCATCCTTACGCCGATCTCGCCCGTCCTGCGCGACACCGTGTACGCCATCGTGCCGTAGATCCCGATAACCGCCAGCATCGCCGCCAGCATTCCGTAGAACCCCGAAAGCGTCGCCATCAGGTTTTCGCGTCCCAAGCCCGCGCGGATGGAGTTCCGCAATACGCTGAAACTCAGCGTGATCGCCGGACTGTTTTTCGCTGCCACCGCCTTCAGCGAAGCTACTAACCGTGCCAGGTCTTCATCGGAGCGAACCACCATCGTGAAGTCCGCATCCGGCGCCGCGTCCTGGCTGCCGGCCACGAACGCGATCGGGCCGTACGGTTCCTTGAGCGTCATGTATTTCGTGTTTCCCACCACGCCTGCAATCCGGTACATCTTGTCCGGCTTGCCCGCCTCCTGCCGCACGCCGAAAAACTCACCCACCGCGCCGCCGTTTCCCAGTAACTGTTTCGCGAATGCCTCGTTGACAATCGCCACCGGAGGCGCGCCCGGCGTGTCCGCGCTGTTGAAGTCCCTGCCCGCCAGCATCGGAACCGCCAGCGTCCGGAAGTAGTCCGAGCTCACCTCGCTGAAATACACCAGCTTCCGCTGCACCGCCGTCCCCGGAATATCGATAAACTCGTTCCAACCGCTGCCGCTCAACGGCACAATTGTGGCGTCCGCGGCAGAGATCACCCCCGCTGTGGCCCGCACCTGCTCGAAGATCTCGCGCTTGTATTCCCGCCGTTCCCCGGCCGCCAGCTTCAACGGCGAAAGGTCGAACTCCGCCACCAGCACGTGATCCTGCGCGAACCCCGCGTTCAAATGCGCCAGATTCTCAAACGTCCGCACGAACAGCGACGCCGTCGCCACCAGGGCCACCGAAGCCGCCACTTGCGCAACCACCAGCATGCGCCCCCACCGCAGGCTCCGCCGCCCGCCCGTCAGTCCGCGTCCGCCCGTCTTCACCGCCGCGCCCGGGTCGGTATTCGCCGCGCGCACCGCCGGAGCCGCTCCGCATGCCACGCACGTCAGAACCGCCAGCCCGGCCATGAACGCCAGCACGCGCCAGTCGGGCGACAGCGAAAGGAACACCCGCTCCTGTCCCGCGCCGATCCCCGCCGCCAGCGCCCTCGACAGAATCTGCGCCAGCGCCCCGCCCGCCGCCGCCCCCGCCGCGGCAATAAGCAGGCTTTCCACCATGAGTTGGCGCACCAGTCTCGCCGGCGACGCCCCAATCGCCATCCGCAGCGCCATCTCGCGCTGCCGCGCGCCCGCTCGCGCCAGGGTCATGTTCGCGATGTTCGCGCACGCGATCAGCAATACCGCGCCGGAGATCCCCAGCAGCAGCCATAGCGGATCTTCAAACTCCGTGCGCAGGTTGGAAACGCCGGTTGCCCCCGGAGCCGCGCGAAGTCCGAATCTCAAGTAGTCCTTCCGCTGGATCGCGTCATAGCCCGCGGGGAGCGTCGCGGCGAAGATGCCGGGCGCGATTGAGGTCAGCCTGGCCGTCGCCCGCTCGACCGTCATCCCCGGCCGCAGCCGCCCGATAACCGCCAGCCACCACGTCGTTCCGCCCTCCGTCCATGCGTCCGCGTGCATTAGCGGTTCGCTGCATAGCGGCAACGCCACATCGAACTTGCGCCCCACTTCGAGACCCAAAAAGCCCCGCGGCGCGACCCCGATAATCGGAAACGAATGCCGGTTGAGCGTGACCCACTTGCCCACCGCGTCCGCGCGTCCGCCGAACTCGCTCTGCCAGAACGAATCGCTGACCACCACGCCCGGCGCGCCGCAGCCCCTCCGGTCGTCGCCCGCCGCAATGAGCCTTCCCACCGCCGGCCGGATCTCCAACGTCTCGAAGAAGTCCCCGCTCACCCACAACCCGTCCGTATACCGCGCTTCCCCTCCGTTTCCCATGTCGAAGCGCTCCGTACTCCACGCTGCCATTCCCGAAAATGCCTGCTGCCGCTGCCGCAATTGCTCCCAAATGGCGCTCGAGATTTCGTGCTGGCGCGAAACGCTGCTCCCCACGCGCCCCCCGTGAACCAGAAGCACGTTTGCCAGTTGCTCCGGCGCCGCCGCTGCAATCGTTCGCAACGCGACCGCGTCGATCAGTTGGAAGATCGCGGCATTCGCTCCGATCCCCAAAGCCAGCGACGCGATGGCAACCGCCGCGAATCCCGGATTCCGGCGCATCAACCGCGCGCCCAACCGTACATCCTTGCCCAGGCCCGCCAGCCATCCACCGCCCTCCTCCGTCCCCGGCGCGACCGGCGGCCTTTCCGGCCGGAACAGTGGCTCCAACTCAGCGCCCAACTTTCCCGTGTCCAGTTCCTCCAGCGCCCGCAGCCGCGCCTCTTCCTCGCTCACGCCGTTTCTCACCAGCTCGGCGTACTGCTCGCTCAGGTGCTCGGCCAGTTCCTCCGCGATCGATTCCTCGCGCGCGTGGTCCAGATGCAGCCGCGCAATGGCCGCCCGCACTTCTTTCTTCCAATCAGGCATGCTCCGCTCCCGCGATCCGGTCGATCGCCTCGGCGAATTCCCGCCACGAGATGCGCTGCGCCTTCAGCGCGTGCCCGCCCGCCGCCGTGAGCCCGTACCGCCGCCGCCGCCGCTGTCCCGCCTTCTCCACCCAGCGCCCTTCAATCAGGCCGCGCTTCTCCAGGCGGTACAACAGCGGATAGAACGAGGCCACGTTGAACTTCAGCGTTCCCCCGGACATGCTCTCAATCAGCTTGCTGATCTCATACCCGTGCCGCGCGCGGTGTTCGAGCAGCGAAAGAATCAGCAATTCCGCGCTGCCCTTCTTGATCTCGCGCTCAAAGACTGTCGTCGCAATATATTTCACTGCAATATATGATAAGACGAGGCGCCGGCTCCGTCAACGCGCCCAGTTACCTTGTGCCGCGCTGGCGTTGGGCTGCCTGAAAGCGTCGCCGATAAAGGTCAAGGGCCGGGCGGAATTCTAGGCGCGCATTGTCCGACATTGCCCACGAAATCGGCTTAAGCGCGTAAGCTGTTGATTTTATTCTGGCGGTGAGGGTGGGATTCGAACCCACGGAGGAGTCACCCCCTCAACGGTTTTCGAGACCGCCCGATTCAACCACTCTCGCACCTCACCGCGTTGGGGACTAGAGGGCTGTTTTGCGCCTTCATTATACCAAAGCCGCGAGCCGGCTCAGGCGATGCGGCGCCCGGCGTCGCGGGCGTCATAACCGCACAGAGCTTCCAATTCGTGACGGAAGGCGCCTTGCGCGATGACGTCCAGAAGGCGCTCCACCGAGGCCAGTTCCATACGCTCCTTGCGCATCACCAGGTCATAGCGTTCCGTGGCCAGCGGAATGAAATCCAGGCCGAAAGCGCGAGCGGCCGAACTGGTGGCCACGCAGCAATCCGCCAGGGCCGCGCGGACCCGCCAGGCGGCCGCTAAATGGCCCGCCGTGGGCTCGCCGTGATAGCCGCCCACGGCGCGCGTCGGGATCCCGGCGGTCTTCAGGCAGCGGTCCAGCAGTTGGCGGCTGCCGGAGCCTTTCTCGCGATTCGCAAGCGTAACGCCAGGATGCGCCAAGTCCGCGACGGCGCGAATCGCTTTCGGATTGCCGCGCGCTACCACCAAACCCTCCTCCCAGGACGCAAATACGAATACCGCCACGCCGCGCCGGGGAAAGGCGGCGCCAATGGCCTCGCGGTTAGGCTCGCCGCCGCTCTCGTCCTTCAAATGTGTTCCGGCCACGTGGACCAGGCGCTGGTGGAGTAAGCGCAATGCCGCCGAGCTGTTCACCTGCGCGGTCACCAGGCCGATGCCGGAGCGCCGCAGGCGGTGAGCTAGCAGTGAGGCGGCCGGGTCGCATCCGGCCAGTAACAGCCGGCTATGGGAGCTCGCGGCGCCCTCTGCATCCTCATTGCGGAGGAATCGGACCGATCCGCGGAGAGGCGTGGAAGCCCGTGGGGGTTTCGCCAGCAGAGCGCCGGCGGGAACCATTTGCCACGGCGCGGGGCTCGCCGGAACCGCTATCAGGCGGCCATCCACGCGGCAGATCTCGACCGGGCTTCCTTCCAACAGATCGCCCCCGCCGATCAGTTCGGCCTGCGCGGTCCGGCGGGGCGGCAACGGCGTGGCATCGAGCTGGAATAGATCTTCGACGCGCGTCTCGAGCGCGCTGGCCAAGCGCAGCGCAACGGCCGTGTTAGGCAGGTAGTCGCCTGCCTCGATGGCGTAGATGGTCTGGCGGCTGACGCCCGAGGCGCTCGCCAGTCCGGCGGCCGCCACCCCACGCTTGCGGCGTATGGCCGCGAGCCGGCTATGGACGCGAGGCTCAGCCGGCGTGGTATGGTCTCCCTTATATGGCATTGTCGTTTATACGATACCACCGCCGTTGGCGCAGGAACTGCTGCCCGCCGTGTCCGCACATATGTGGACAAACTGCCGTTTCCGGCCTGGCCGCCCTGTGTTTATTGGTGTGCGCTGCCGCTTGCGCGCATCCGCCCGCCCAGCCGCGCACCATCGCCATCGCGGCGGCTGCCGATTTGAAGTTCGCCATGGACGGGATTTCCCGCGACTTTCACCGCGCGCATCCGGACGTGGAGCTTCGACCTTCGTTCGGCTCATCGGGCAATTTCTATTCGCAGCTTCACAATGGCGCGCCGTTCGACGCTTTCCTTTCGGCGGATGTGGAATACCCGCGCATGCTGCTGCGGGATGGTATCGGAAAGGCCGATTCCCTGTTCGTCTATGGCGTGGGGCGCATCGTGGTGTGGGTTCCCGCGGCGTCGCCGATTCCCGCCGCAGGCGCGCTGCTGGACGCCGAAGTGAAGCATATCGCCATCGCCAATCCTCAGCATGCGCCGTACGGCCGGGCAGCGGAGGCGGCCCTGCGTTCGATGGGGTTGTACGACAAGTTGAAGCCCAAAATCGTCCTCGGCGAGGATATCTCGCAGACTTTCGAATTCGTGCAAAGCGGCGCGGCGGATGTGGGGATCGTGGCGCTATCGCTGGCTTTGGCGCCGGCGGCCCACGGCAAGTATTGGGAGATCCCCCTCGACGCCTATCCCCGCATCGAACAGGCCGGCTTCATCTTGAAGGACTCGGCCGACACCCGGGCGTTGCGCGCGTTTCTGGTGGGCGCAGAGGGGCGAACGATCTTGAAGGGATACGGTTTCTATCTGCCGGAGAGTCGCTGATGGACTGGCAAGCCATCTGGCTGAGTGTGCGTCTGGCGGCTTCGACCACCGCGATTCTGTTAGCGGCGGGCATGCCGCTGGCATATTGGCTGGCGTTTTCACGGCGCCGCTGGAAGTTCCTGGTGGAGGCGGTAGTGGCGCTTCCGCTGGTGCTTCCGCCCACCGTGCTGGGGTTCTACATCCTGCTCGCCATCGGCCCGCGCAGCCCCGTCGGCGCGGTCTACGCCAGGCTCACCGGCGGCATGTTGCCATTCTCGTTTCAGGGGCTGCTGCTGGCTTCGGTACTCTACAGCCTGCCGTTCACGGTGCAGCCCATCGTGTCGGCGTTCGCCGCGGTGGATGGCAAGCTTCTGGAGGCGTCCTGGTGCCTGGGCATTTCGCGCCTGGCGACGTTCCGGCGCGTGGTGGCGCCGCTGGCTCTGCCGGGAATCGCGACCGGCGCCATCCTCAGCTTTGCCCATACCATGGGCGAGTTCGGCGTGGTGTTGATGGTGGGCGGCAACATTGCGGGCGTCACGCGCACCGTATCAATTTCCATTTACGACCAGGCCCAAGCGCTCGATTACGCCGCCGCCGCGCGGACTTCCATCTTCCTGCTGGCGGTTTCCTTCACCGTCCTGGCGCTCACCTACGCGCTCCAGCGGCGCTTCTGGTGGCGCTTTTGGTAGACATGGCCGATGAATTGATTTGCGCCTGCCGGAAGCGGCGTCCCTCGGGATTCGAGGTCGATGCCAACCTTCGCATTGAGCTGGCGGAGTCTCCGGTGACGGTTCTCTTCGGTCCATCCGGCGCCGGAAAGACCACGCTATTGCGCCTGCTGGCGGGGCTGGAGCAGGCCGATTCCGGCGAAATCCGCTTCCGGGACCGGGTCTGGTACAGTTCCGCGCGCAACGTGCGACTCCCGCCGCAACAACGCCGCGCCGGCTTCCTGTTTCAGGATTATGCGCTCTTCCCGCATCTCACCGTCGCGAGAAACGTAGGCTATGCCGCGCGGCCCGGCAGGCAACGGAAATTGCTGGAGGCGTTCGGACTGGCCAAGCTTGCGGCCGAGTATCCCCGCGCCATTTCCGGCGGCCAGCAGCAGCGCGTGGCGCTGGCTCGCGCTCTGGCCGCCGAACCCGCGCTGCTCCTGCTCGACGAGCCTCTCTCCGCCCTCGATGCGGCCACTCGCGGCCGCGTGCGTCACGAACTGCGCCGCATGCTGATCGAGGGCGGAGTGCCCAGCATCGTGGTAACGCACGACCGCGTTGAAGCCGTTGCGCTGGGCGACCGCATGGCCGTGATGGTGGATGGCCGCATCCGCCAGGAGGGTCCGGTTGACGAGGTTTTTCGCCATCCGGCCGACGCCCAGGTTGCCGAATCGGTGGGCATGGAAAACGTGCTGCCGGTCCAGGTAGTGGATCGCCAGGGCGGTCTGATCACGGTGGATGTTGGCGGCGCCCGATTGGAGTGCCTGGATACCGGGGTCTCGCCAACTTGGGCATGCATTCGCGCCGAGGATGTCTCCCTGGCGCGCCACACGCCGGAGGCTTCGAGCGTGCGCAACCGGCTGCCGGCGCGCGTCGTGTCGGTGCTTCTCGAAGGCCCGTTGGCGCGTATGGAACTGGATTGCGGATTCCCGCTGGTGGCCGCCATTACGGCGCAATCGGCGGCGGATATGAACCTGCAAACCGGCGACCTGATCTACGCGGTGGTTAAGGCCACCGCGGTACACCTGACAGCCTAGTTACCGATGCTTCGCGATCAGTTTGCAGTGGGCAACTTTTCGACGTGGTCGACCTTCACCACATCCACAGCTACCTTCTGCGTCTGCACCCGGAGGCCGAGTTGGCTCTGTAGCGCCGTAAGAAGAGAAAGCCCCGGCTCGAAAGCGGCCGGCCCCGCATCTCCGCCGCCGGGAGGCTGGGGCGCTTCATCCGGCGTCCACTCCAGCTTGATGTCGTATGTCGCAGCGAGGCCGGTTTTGTCCACGACGGGCTGGCCGAGTATGCCCGTGAGCGCCTTGGCAAGTTCCGGCATGGACCGGTTTCCCGAAATCAGCCCCGGCCGGACGGTGAAATAGGCTCTCGGGCCGAGCGATTCGTGGAGTTTGGCTCCGCCCTTCGCAACGAGCAGAGCGTAGCCTGGGGTCAGTTTTGAATCATCATGCGTAGCCAGCTTGAAACGGTCTGCCAACAGATCGCGAAGGAGCGGTTCAAGCTGCGGGTGCTCGTATCCGGCCGGCGGCTTCGCCGTGATATCGAAGGAGACATTGCCCATCCAGCCCGGCCCGACAAGCTGAAAATCCTTCACGCCGTAAGCCGTTTGGATCAACGCTCTCAGAGACAAATTCTCCACCCGAATCAGGCCCGGCGTCTCCTCGATCCCGCTCCGCTCCGTCGGGCCGGTCGTATGGAGCTTCACCGAAGCCACCTCGAATTCCAGGCGCTTCGCATTGTCCTGGGCCCAGGCGGCCCAAGCGGTGAACATGATCGCGCAAGCGCCGACGGCTCGGGTAGCGGTTTGAATCATCCGTTACACTCTGGTCGACGCGCTGACGTTACGGAACAAGCCGCTGCCTGAGCCTTCGATAGTCACGGCGATGGGGGTTTCCCTCTTGTTTCGCACCACCACCACATTCAGCGTCGTCTTGCCGTTTTGCAGCGAACGAAGCGCCTTGGTGATGTCGTCCGTGGAAGAAACCTTGTTATCGCCCACTTTGACCACCACATCGCCGGCCTTAATGCCGCCCTTTTCCGCCGCCGAGTCCTTCTCGACGGATTTCACCAGCACGCCTTCTTTGACGCCGAAGAACTCCGCAAGCTGCTCCTCCTGCCCCAGGGCTTCGCCGACGATGCCCAGCCTCGCGTTCTGCCAGTTCATTTGGAAACGGGGCATATCGGGCATCGTAAACGGCGGGATATTGATCTGCGGCATCGTCAGGACCCGGCCGCCGGGCAGCATCGTCGTCTCGTTCCGGGTTCCGATGGTCGCGGTCAGCGTCTGCGAAGAGCCATTGCGCCACACCACGATTTTGACCTGCCGGTTTGGCGGCGTCTCACGCACCATGCGGACCAGTTGTTCGGTGCCCTGGACCGCCTGGCCGTTAAACTCCATCACCACGTCGCCTTCCTTGAAGCCCGCCTTGACCGCCGGACTGTCTTCGTAGACCTTGGTGATTTCCGCACCGCGCTCTTCTTTCAGCTTGAGAGCCTTGGCGCGGTCCGAGTCGATGTCCTTCGTGCCAATCCCCAGGTAACTGCCCCCGCCATCGGTGATCGCCAGCCGCTGCACCGATCGTGCCCGCGGAGGCGTTGGCGGGGCCGGAGCCGCCGGCGGGGCTGGAGCTGTCGGCGGAACTGGAGGAGTTGGCGGAGTTTGCGCCCATGCGGATGCGCCCGCGAGTAACATGATTCCTAACCCGATTCCGATAGTCATAGAACCCCCTTTATCGACGCTTAAGAAAAATCGTGCCGTCCGCCGACGAGATACGCATCACCGGCCCTCCGCCGTTCACCCGTCCTTGGGCCACTACCCGCGTTCCCAGCCTGTGGGACTGGATCTGCGGGAAGTCGGAGAAGATGCGCCGCAGCGAATCCGCCATCGCGTTCTCGGCTTGGATGGTCACACCCAAGTTAGACGGAATAGCCAGCGTGATGTCACCATCGCCAGTCGTCAGGTAAGAATCGGGCGCGGCGCTCAACAAAGAAGCTACGATGTTACCCATCGCCGTGGAAACGCGCATGATTCCCGATATCCTGCCGAGTTGCACGCCGCCGGCCCCGGACTCGCAGTGCACTCCGCCGGCCGAATCGACGTCTATCATCCCAGCCATGTTATGCGCGGTCACCAGGCCGTTCGCGCTGCCCACCCAGATCAGCCCTCCGCCGGTGGTGGCGTCCACCGCGCCCGCCGCCTTCGCGACCCGTATCGTGCCCGCGCCCGTGTCCGCGCGCAACAGTCCCCAGGCGTCCTGTGCGGCGATGTCGCCGCTCATGGTCTGCAGCACTGCTTCCCCGCGTACCGATCGCACCGTGATGGAGCCGAACCCGGTGGTGGAATCGAGCGTCCCGCCCATCTCACCGGCGTGAATATCGCCGCCGCGCGTCCGGAGCTGGCAATCGCCGCGGATGCGGTCCGCCATCAGTGGGCCGGTGATCGAATCCACCAACAGCGAGCCATCGATGCCGCTTGCCTCCACGGGCCCGTTGGCGGTAACTATGGTTACGGCGGTCAGCCTGGGGCAGCGCAGCTCGAGAGTCGCAGCCAGCGGCTCGCCCGGCGCGGTAAGCACCCACCAGTCGCCTTCCCTGGTCACACGCACCGCGTAGCGTTCCACCATGCGGCGCGCCTCGGCTTCGTTGGCTGCCCGTACCACAACCCTGGCCGTGTACTTCAGTTCTTTCTCAACCCCCGCCTCCAACGTGACAGGGCCGCGCGCCTTGACGCGAAGTTGCGGCCCGATAGCGGACTGGCCGGCGAACACTTCCACGCATTGCCCACGCTGGCACGTGATCGCCTGCTGCGCCCAGCCAGCCAGGGGCAGGGCTGCCAGGATCAAAAGTGCAGGTGGGGCAGGCGCTTTCGCCCGCCAACGTTTGCCGCTAAAAAGTCCCAACAGACGCATTCCAATCCTTCAGCGCCCGCTCGCATCTCAGGCGCACGTAATCGTTGTTCTCCTTCTGTACCAGGCCTTGCAGCATTCCCACCGTGGCGTCGTCGCGCTGCGTCACCAGCAGGTCCACGGCCTGCATCCGCACGGCGGGGTCGTCGTCCGACACCAGCGCGCCCGCCAGCGACTTGCGCACTTCGGGATCGCCCGCCAGCGGTTTGAGGCCTTCGAGCGCCTTCATCCGCACGCTGGCGTTGGAATCGTGCGTCAGGGCATTGAGCAGGGCATCGCGTACGTCGCTCGAACCCGCCCGCTCGCTGAGCAGGCCGACCGATTCCACGCGCATGGCCGGGTTGCTTTCGGTGGCGGCCGCCAGCAGCAGCTTTTGGATGCCCCGGTCGTCCATCGGGCCGGAGACCTCCCGCCGTCGCGTTTCGTCGTAGTCGATCCGCACACGTCCGGCGTTGTCCGGCTGGATGGAGCGAACGGTGGAATAAACCTCACCGCCGGCAGATAGGTCCGGCGCCTGCGCCGCGCCTGGATTTGTCCCCACGAAGCGCGCCGCGAAGAACCCCAGAGCCACCAGGGCCACCGCTCCCACGGGTTGACGAAAGCGCTGAAAACCTGCCAACGTTCCGGCCATGGCTTCCAAAAACAATGCCCACGGGCTCCGGGAACCAGCCGCTCCAAGGTGGGGATCGCGCCCCCGAATCGCCGACAAAAGGTCCGCCCGGCACTCTTCGAGCAGTAGCGAGGGAGGCTCGGCCTGTCTTTGGTCGAGAGCCGCCGCCAGCCGCCGTTGCCGCTCCATTTCGCGCGCGCAGCCGTCGCACCCGTGCAGGTGCTCCTCCACGCGCTCCTCTTCCTCGGATGGCAATTCGCCATAGAAGTAAAGCGGAATCTGCTTCCGAACCCAATCGCAGTTCATACGAAGTCTCCCAATACCGAGCGCATCTTCTGCGTCGCCCGGAAGAGGCAGTTCTTAGCGGCCTCTTCGGTAGTGCCCAGGGTCTCGCCGATGTTCCGCAGACGCAGCCCCTGGTAGTGCCTCAGCTCAAAAACCATTCGCTCCCGCGGCGAGAGATCTTGAAGCGCCCCTTCGATCCTGGCTTTCAATTCCCTGTTCCACGCGGTGCGTTCCGGGTCCGCGTGAGGGGCTTCCTCTTCGAACGAATCCATCCGGTCGAGCGCCCCATCCGCGGTTTCCATAACAGCCGGCTCCTCCTTGCGCACCTTGCGCTTGCGCAGTTGGTCCAGGCAGATGTTCGTAACAATCCGATACAGCCACGTCTGAAAGCTGCAATCGAACCGGAAGGTATCGAGGTTCCGGTACACGCGCAGAAACGCCTCCTGGTAGACGTCCCTGGCATCCTCCGGCGAGCGCAGCAGGTTCATCGCGAGCCGCAGCACACTACGGTCGTAAGTGCGGACCAGTTGCTCAAACGCGTCCTGGTCTCCGCGCTGGGCGGCCCGGATTAGCTCATCGACTGGTATCGTCAAACGGGCGCCTACCGCTTCGGCTACGTGCCCTATTTCCATCCGCCTATGGACTTGGACGCGGCTGTTGCCATTTTGTCACGCCTGTGACAGCAGGCCCTTACTTCAGCTTGGCTAGCTTTTTCCGGACATCCGCCGCGTCCTTGGCGTCCGGCTGGAGCTTCAGGTATTTGGCGTAGGCTTCCCTGGCGGTTTCGGTGTCCTTGCATTTAACCGCCGCCACGGCCAGCCGCAGCCACGCGTCGCTGTTGTCTTCGTTCCACTTGGTGGCGTCGCGATACCGCCCCTCCGCGGAGTGGAAGATGCCCGCCTTGAAATAGTAGTTGCCCACCCGCACGTCCTTCTCGGATTGCAGAGGATTGAAGGAATATTCGGTGACGGCGAGCGATTTGTCTTCCTCGGGCGGGGCCTCGATGGCGTCGTTTCTGGCAGGCGCCGGCCGTTGGGTCTTTAATTCGCCCTGGCCTTGCGCGGGTGGCTGTTGCGGGCTGGAGTTCTGCGCCTGGAGTGCGCCCATAGCCAACAGAATCAGTATCCAGCGTGCCATAAGCCAATCTTACCGCGACGGCCATCGGGCCGGCGCTACACTGAAATCAAAGCCCTTTCCCGATGGAACTCCGCGATAAAGTCTGCCAGCTTCCGTTCGCCCCCGGCGTGTATCTCTATAAGGATGCGGCCGACCGCGTCATTTATGTGGGCAAGGCCAAGAGCCTGCGCGACCGGGTCCGCAGCTACTTTTCCGAGGACAAACTGGCCGACGCCAAGACCGGCGCCCTCATTTCCGAAGCTCGCGATATCGACTACATCCAGGTCGATAACGAAAAAGAGGCCCTGGCGCTCGAGAACAACCTGATCAAGCAGTACATGCCGCGCTTCAACATCCTGTTGCGCGACGACAAGACCTACCCCTACGTCAAGGTCACGCGCGAGAAATACCCGCGGGTGTACGTCACCCGGCGGCTTCGCAAGGACGGCGCCACTTACTACGGCCCTTTCTTTCCCGCCAATCTGGCGCACCGGTTGGTGCACTTCATCCACCGGCATTTCCTGATCCCATCCTGCAAGGTAGATCTGACGCGCTATCACCCCAAGCCATGCCTGCAATACCATATCCACCGTTGCCTGGGACCGTGCGTCGAAGGCCTCACTACCGACGACGCCTATTCCGCCGCGGTCCACGACGTCAGACTCTTCCTGGATGGCCGTCACGGCGACCTGGCGCGAGGCCTGCGCGCGCGCATGGAGACGGCATCCGGCGAAACGCGCTTCGAGCAGGCCGCATCCCTGCGCGACCTGCTGGCCACCGTGGAGGAAATGGACGAACGCCAGAAAATGGCGGCGGCCAGTGGCAGCGACGTGGATATCTTCGCCTGCTATGCCGAACCGCCCCTGGTCGCCCTGAACCTTTTCCATCTGCGCAACGGCCAGATTGTGGACCGCCGCGAGTTCTTCTGGGAGGACCAGGCGGAATTCGACGAGCCGCAGTTCTTCTCGTCGCTGCTCAAGCAGATGTACCTGGACCAGCAGTTCATTCCCGCCGAGATTCACGTGCCGGTGGATTTCGAGGACCGGGAAGCGCTGGAGGAGTTCCTCTCTGAAAAGCGCGGCCGCCGCGTCGAAATCCGCACCCCGCAGCGCGGCCAGAAAAAAGCCCTGATGGCCCTGGTGGAAACCAACGCCAAGCACAGCTTCGACGGCCGTTTCCGCGTACTGAAACCCTCCTCGAAGGCTATTCAGGAAGCCTTGCGGGACGCCTTGAACCTGGCCGACCCGCCCGCGCGCATCGAGTGTTTCGACATCTCCCACATTCAGGGCACGGACAAAGTGGCCAGCATGGTGGTATGGGAAGACGGCCGCATGAAGAAATCCGATTACCGCAAATTCATCATCCGAACCGTGGTGGGCAACGACGATTTCGCCAGCATGCATGAGGTGGTGACGCGCCGCTATTCCCGCTTGCGGGAAGAGTCCAAGCCCATGCCCGGGCTTGTGCTGATCGATGGCGGCCTGGGTCAATTGCACGCCGCGGCCGAAGCTCTGGAAGCCATCGGCATTTCGGATCAGCCGTTGGCGGCCATCGCCAAGCGTGAGGAGATCGTTTACGTGTATGGGCAGGAAGACGAGCCGGTAATCCTGGACCGGTTCTCGCCCATCCTGCACCTGATCCAATCCATTCGCGACGAGGCGCACCGCTTCGCCGTGACCTTCCACCGGTCGCGGCGCAACGCGCGGACGCTGACCTCGGAACTGGACGCCATTGAGGGCGTCGGGGCGAAGACCGTGCAAAAGCTCTTGAAGGAATTCGGAAGTTCCGAGCTGGTGCGCGCGGCGCCGGAGGACCGGCTTGCCGCCGTGGTGGGCCGCGCCGCCGCTCGCCGCGTGCGAGCGCACTACGGGTCGGGGACGACCTTACCTGGCTGCTGAAAGACACGCCGGCGGGTGCAATTTTGGGCAAATGCCCAAATCGGGACCCTAACGCACTGATTCCAATGACGCACCTTCCGAAATTTTGGGCAAAACGCCCAAAATCTACCGGTTCACCCCTTTCTCAGCAGTCTGCCGTGCGGCCTTACGGCGGTTGATAAAATGGACCCATATGCCGCGTCCGGACGCGAGCGCCTCGGTTTCTGTCGAGCGATTCTTCCAGTTCGCCCTGCTGGGGCTGGTGGCCAGCGGGTTTCTGGCGGTGGCGGGATCGGGGTACCTGGATCTCCCCACCGTCGCGCTCACCACCGCGGGTCTGGCGCTGCGCGGGTTAATGGTGGCCGGCTTCCCGCGCCTGGATTTGTCCGACCGCGCGGTCACGGTCATTACGGCGATTTACGCGGCGTTCTTTCTGATCGATTGCTTCCTGATTTCGCGCGACCTGCTGGCGGCGGCGGTACACCTGGCGTTCTTTCTGGTGGTCATGAAGTCGCTCACGGCGAAGGTCGGCCGCGATTATCTCTACCTGGCGGCGATCGCCATGATCGAGTTGCTGGCCGCCGCCCTGCTCTCCATCGATCTCAGGTTTTTCCTGGCGCTGGCGTTGTATCTGTTGTTCGCCATCGCGGCGCTCACGGGCGCGGAAATCCGGCGCTCCACGGAGCGCGCCGCGGCGACTACGGCGCGCGACGGATTGCGAAGATTCCACACGCGCCTGGCGCTGCTGGTGGGCTTTATCGCGGTGGGAATCCTGGGGCTCACGGCCGCCATGTTTCTGATCTTGCCGCGCACCGCGGACGCGGCCTTATCGCGTTTCGCCCGTCATGCCCTGTTTCCGGGATTCGCGGACCAGGTGAACCTCGGGCTAACCGGCGCAATCGAAAACGATTCCCGGCCCGTGATGCACGTTCGCATCTTCGGCAATGCGCCGCCCGGCGTCTTGAGGTGGCGCGGCGGGGCGCTGGCCGATTTCGACGGCCGGCGCTGGTCCAATACGGACCCCCGCAAGACGCGGATCCCGGTGGAGGACGGGCAAGCCGACCTGGAGCGGAACGCTTTCGAACGCGGATGGCGTATGGAGTATCAGGTTTCTTTCGACGCCATCCAGGCCGGCACGCTTTTTTTTGCCGGCGTCCCGGAAAAGGTTGACCTCAGCGCCCCGTACCTGGTTCGCGCGGAAGGGGCCAGCTACAGTCTGGATTACCCGATCCCGCAGGGATTTCAATATGGCGCGTACAGCGTCCTTGAAAATCCGCCCGCGTCTTCGCCGCCGCTCTATCCCAGCCCGGTGCTTCGCCTGGCGGATCGCGAGCGCTACCTGCAACTCCCTCCCCATCTGGACGCGCGCATTCCCGCGCTGGCTCGCGCGTTGGCGGGGCCAGCCACCACGGATCTCGAACAGGCGCGCGGCATCGAGGCGGGCCTGCGCCGCAATTACGGCTATACGCTGCAGCTTCCGAAACGCGAACCGGCCGATCCTTTGGCTGACTTCCTGTTCCACCGCAAGGAGGGCCACTGCGAATACTTCGCCTCCGCCATGACGGTGCTGCTGCGCACGGAAGGCATACCGGCGCGGATCGTCACCGGCTTCCTGGGCGGCGAGTATAATCCCATTACGGACCTGTGGGTGGTGCGGGCTTCCGACGCGCATAGCTGGGTCGAGGCGTGGATTCCTGGCTTTGGCTGGTCGACGTTCGACCCAACCCCGGCGGCTCCCGACCGCCGTTCCTTCGCATTCGTGACCGCGCTGGGGCTGTATCTGGACGCTGCCCAGACTTTCTGGCAGAACTGGGTCCTGGGCTACGACGTAGGACGCCAGGGTGCATTAGCCGACCGCATGGAGCAGAGCGCGCGCGGCATCGGCATCCACTGGTTCGATGCCGCCGCGGCTGTGGAGGCGGCGTGGCGCACCTCGACGGCGGCCATGACCAGGCGCGTCACCGTCTCCCTTTTCGCATCGGTGGGCGTGGCGCTTTGGATCTGGCTGGCGTTGCCGCCTCTCATTCGTCTGATGCGCGTGCGCCGCCGCGTCAAACGCGTCCGCCGGGGCCTGGCCGATATGGGCGACGCCACCATGCTCTACCAGCGGATGCTCCAGGTCTTGAAGCGCCAGGGCTTCCAGAAGCCCGCCTGGTTCACTCCGGTCGAATTCGCCGGCACGCTGCCCCGCGGCGCCATGGCCGACGCCGTCGCCGAGTTTACCTGGGCCTACAACAGCCTGCGGTTTGGCGGCCGCACCGGCGCCGCCGCGCGTCTCTCCGTTCTTCTGGACGCAGTGGAGAAGAGCGGAGCCAGGTCTTCCGGCCGCGCGCCTTAGGGCGCTTAACGTCAGCCGAAAGCGCCTGCCTCACCTTGCGGTGCAAATTGTTGAGCCTGGGTGGTGGGGCAGGCGCTTTCGCCTGCCAACGGCGCTTGGGTAAGCGCCGCGCACCTTCTCGAAACCTATAGTGAAGCGGCCGTTACGCTATCCTGAAATATAGATGCCTCAGACCAGCCCGGAGGGACCCCGCAGCCGGGATCAATTCCAGAACTCCTTGCGCATGGCGACGGATTCCATCCGCTCGCACAAGCTCAGGAGCTTCCTCACGCTGCTCGGCGTCATCATCGGCGTGGCCAGCGTGATCCTGGTGGGCGCGGCCATCGCCGGCCTCGGGGTCTATGCGGAGCAGAGCACCTCGAAGGCGTTCGGGTCGGAGTCGTTCATGGTGGCGCAGATTGTCGCTCAAGGGCGCATGAACCGGCGCGAGTACTTCGACAAGGTCAAGCGCAATAAGCCCATCCGCAACGACGATGCGCGGTTCCTCGAAGCCGTCAACGGCGATACGGTGCTCTACAGCCCCTACCGCCAGCACACTTCCGACATCAAGCGCGACAACCAGACCAGCGAAGACGCCTCCATTCTGGGCGTGTCCGCCGCCATGGCCGATATCCGCGATATCGGCGTGACGGATGGCCGCTTTTTCACGGCGGGGGAGGAACATTCGCGCCCCTACGTGGCGGTCATCGGCGACACGGTGCGCAACACGCTGTTCCCCGGCGATGCCTCCGCGCTGGGCGGCATTGTCCGCATCGAGGGCATCGAGTTCACCGTAGTCGGGGTGTTGGAAAAGCTTGGCTCGGTCTTCGGAAGGGACCAGGATAACTGCGCCTATGTCCCCACCACGGCTTTCGACCGGCTCTACGGGCCAGGCACGGGCTTTGCGCTGTTCGGCCGGCCCAAGCCGTCGAGCGGCCTGACGCTCGACCAGGCGCTCGATGAAACCCGCGTGGCGCTGCGCACCCGGTTCCACACGCGGCCTGGCCAGGACGACAACTTCGACACCCTCACGCCCGACGCCATTCGCGGATTTATCGACCAGGTGTTGGGGATGATCGCCGCCGTGGTGGTGCCGGTCACCTGCATTTCGCTGGTGGTGGGCGGCATCGTGATCATGAACATCATGCTGGTGAGCGTCACGGAGCGCACGCGCGAGATCGGCGTACGCAAGTCGCTCGGAGCGCGGCACGGGGACATCATGCTGCAGATCCTCATTGAGGCGGTGGTGCTGGCGAGCCTCGGCGGCGCTTTGGGCGTGGGGCTGGGCGCGGCGGCCACGGCGATTTTGGGCAGCGTCTTCGGCCTGTCGCTGCACATCACGGCCGGCTACGTGGCGCTTTCGCTGGCGGTCTCGGGGATCGTGGGCATCGCCTCGGGTTGGTATCCGGCGGCGCACGCGGCCAGGCTCGATCCGGTAGTGGCGCTGCGCTCGGAGTAGACCATGAACGTCAGCGCATCGGAAAACATTCAAATCGCGATTCAGGGCGTGTGGACGCATCGCTTCCGTTCGCTGCTGACCATCCTCGGAATCGTTATCGGGATCACCACGGTGGTGACGGTGGCCTCGCTGCTGACCGGCCTGCGGCAAGGCGTGGTGGTGTTCTTCCAGGAGTTGGGGCCGGACAATATCTTCATTTTCAAGACCTCCGGCGACCCCAGCCAGCCCGCTCCCATCAAGGAACGCAAACGCCGCGCGATGAAGCCGGAATACGCCGACTACATCCAGAAGACATGGCCGTCGGTGGAAGCCGTAGGCCTGGAGTTGATTGTTCCAGCGGTTGTGGATGGCAACCCCATCACGGCGCGCGTGCCGGGTTTCGAGACCGACACCATCAACCTGGCCGGCCTGGCGCCGGACATGGAGGACATCGCGCCGCGCGATTTCTCCTCCGGCCGCTACTTTACGCCGGAGGAGAACCAGCGCGCCGCACACGTGATCCTGATCGGCGCCAACGTGGCCGATTCGCTCTTCCCGGACGGGAAAGCGCTGGAGCGCCCAGTCATGATCGATGGCGCGGAATACATCGTCATCGGCGTGTACGCCAAAGCCAAGGGCGGCTTTTTCGGGGAAAACGGCCAGGACGACGCCATCGTCTTCCCGCTGCGCACGGCGGAGAGCCGTTACCCGCAGGTGGACAGTTTCTTCATCACCGCCAAAGCCATGCCCGGCCTGCGCGACGAGGCCTTTGAAGAAGTGCGCGGGGCCATGCGGCGCGTCCGCCATCTGGCCAGCGGCGCGGAGGACGATTTTGCCATTTCCACGCCCGACCAGATTATCCAGCAATTCGACCAGATCACGGGCTTGATCGGCCTGGTGGCGATCGCCATTTCCGGCCTGGGACTGCTGGTGGGCGGCATCGGCGTGATGAACGTGATGTTGGTGAGCGTCACGGAGCGGACGCGCGAAATTGGCGTACGCAAGGCGCTCGGCGCTCGCAGGCGGGACATCATCGGGCAGTTTCTGGTGGAGGCCATGGCGCTCACCGGCGCGGGCGGCATGTTGGGCATTGCCATCGCGGTGCTCATCACCATGGCGCTGGGGGCGCTGGTACCCTCGCTGCCCTCCAAGGTGCCGTTGTGGGCGGTGGTCACCGGCTTCAGCGTGTCCGTGGCGGTGGGGGTGTTCTTCGGCGTCTGGCCCGCCGTGAAAGCCGCGCGCCTGGACCCGGTGGAAGCCCTCCGTTATGAGTAGCGCAGGCTTTCAGCCGGCATGCCTTTAAAGCCATGGCCCTCCTCGAAAGCTGCACCGCCCTTTCCAAGAGCTTCAGCTCGCGGACGCTGTTCGAGAACATCTCGCTGGGCATTTCCGATCGCGAACGTCTGGGCTTGATTGGCCGCAACGGCTCCGGGAAGACCACGCTTCTCAAGATTCTCTCCGGCCGCCTGGAACCCGATTCCGGGGCCGTTTCCATGCGCCGCGGCGCGCGCGTGGGGTACGTCCCCCAGGACGCAGTTTTCCCAGCCGGCAAGACGGTCGCCGAAATCGTCGCGGAACCCATTGCCGGGGAGCGCCTGGAACCTCTGGAACGCGCCGCTCGCATCAACCTCACCCTGGGCCGGGCAGGGTTTACGGACGGCTCGGCGCTGGCGGAATCGCTCTCCGGCGGTTGGAAGCGGCGCCTGGCCATTGCGCGCGAACTGGCGGCGCAGCCGGACCTGCTGTTTCTGGACGAGCCCACCAACCATCTGGACCTGGAAGGCATTCTGTGGCTCGAGAAGTTGCTCTCAACGGCGCCGTTCGCCAGCGTGGTGGTCAGCCACGACCGTTACTTCCTGGACAACGTGGTCAATGACATGGCCGAAATCGGCCGCGTGTACCCCGAGGGCATTCTGCGCGTGGAGGGCAGCTACAGCCACTTCCTGGAGAAGAAGGAAGAGTTCCTGGCCGCGCAATCCAGCCGCCAGGAAGCTTTGACCAACCGGGTGCGGCGCGAACGCGAGTGGCTCAGCCGCGGCGCCAAGGCGCGCACCGGAAAGTCCAAGGCCCGCGCGGAGGAAGCCGGCCGCCTGATCCGCGAGTTGTCCGGCCTGGAATCGCGCGTCGAAAAGGGCCCCGCGCGCTTCGATTTCGCCGCCACCGGCCGCCGCTCCAAACGCCTGGTTTCGGTCGAGGACGTGGCCATGGAGATGGGGGGACGCACGCTGTTCCGCGACCTTACGATTGCGCTGACGCCCGGCGCGCGGCTGGGATTGTTGGGCGCAAACGGCGTGGGCAAGACCACCCTCTTGCGCATTCTGGCGGGCGAACTGGAACCCTCCGAGGGCCGCCTGGAGCGCGCCGCGGATCTGCGCACCGTCTATTTCGACCAGACGCGCGAGCAACTCGACGCTACCCAGACCCTGCGCGAGGGACTTGGCGCGCACGGCGATAACGTCGTGTTCCGCGACCGCCCCATGCACGTTGCCGGCTGGGCCAGGCGCTTCCTGTTCGAAGCGGACCAGCTCGACCGGCCCATAGCGAGCCTCTCCGGCGGCGAGCAGGCGCGCGTCTTGATCGCCCGGCTGATGCTCCAGCCCGCCGACCTGCTCTTGCTCGACGAGCCAACCAACGATCTCGATATCCCCACGCTCGAGGTCCTCGAAGAGAGCCTCTCCGACTTCCCAGGCGCGTTGGTCCTGGTGACGCACGACCGCTACCTGCTCGACCGGGTTTCGAACGCGGTTCTGGGCCTCGACGGCCAGGGCGGAGCGCAACTCTACGCCGACTATTGGCAATGGGAGCAGGCGCAGTTCGTGGCCAAGCCGCCCAAGCCGGAAAGGCCTGCCGCGCCAAGGCCCGAAGCCGGCGGAAGAAAGAAGCTATCGTACCTGGAAGCCCGTGAATGGGAGGCTATGGAAGCCCGCATTCTCGAAGCCGAGCAAGCTGTCGACGCCCTCCGCGCGGAAATGCAATCCCCCGAAACCGTCACCGACGGCCTCCGCCTGGCCGCCTGTTACCAACGCCTGCAATCCGCCGAATCGGAAGTGGAATCCCTCTACGCCCGCTGGGCCGAACTGGAGACCAAGCAGCCGTAGCAAGTGGGGCTGGCGCTTCCGCCTGCCTGTCCCCTATTGCGCGGCCGGGCCGGTCGCTAAATGCAGGTTCACCGTGGCGTGCGCCTTGGGTTCCAGGGTTGTCTTCTCGCCTTGTTTCTCGTAGTCCTTAAGGAAGTCGGGGTCGTTCCACGAATACGGCTCGACATCGTCCCACGCGAACAGCTTGTAGTCGCCGGGAGCGACATCGGCAATTTCATAGCGGCCGTTCTGATCGCTCCTCGTAGTTCGGAACAGACCCATGCGCGAACGTCGCTCCGGAGCCACGACAATGGTAGCGCCGGTAACCGGCTGCAGGTCTTTATCGAGAACCACGCCTTCAACCGTAGCGACGTCGGAAGCAAGCACGACTTCGATGTCGATGGTTCCGGGTCCTGTCACTGTCAAACCGTCGGCCAGCATGTCGGTTTCTCCCGATCGTATGCTCTTGGCATAGAATCCGCTGAGCGCGCTGCCGGTCATCTGCGCTTCGTAGTGGCCGGGCTGCAGGCTCACATCGAAGTTAGGGATCGGGGGCTGGGTGAAGGAACCATCCTCCGCCACCTGGATCAATTCGCTGACCTCCCCGTTCGCGGTGAGGAGCAGCGCCAGTCGGGCCAGCCGCGGCTTCCTATCGCCCTCCACTGTGACTCGCCCCTTGACTTCGGCGCCCGCGGCCAGCGCCACGCGAACGCCTTCCACATCCGATTCGCCGACCGCAACCGAGGCGCTTCCCCTCAGCGATTCCCAAATCACGCTCAACTCATAGGCCCCCGGCGGGACGCCGCGTAACTCGAAGTCCCCGGACTCGTTCTTGGTCTTGGTCGAATTCCGCATAGGGTACTCCATCGTGTCGGCGTTCTTCGCGTCGGTAAGGGAGACGGACAGGCCCGCAGCGGGAGCATTCGACACCCGGCCGCTCACTCGGAAGACGCGTGATCGCAGAAGCGTCACGTCTACGCCTTCGACATTCCCGCCTTCGGAGACCGTGATTGGGGCAGCCAGCGCCAGGTGAGGGGCGGCCGAATAAAACGTGGGGATAAAGACCTCCGCTTGACCCGCGTTCGCGGAATGGTCCGTCGTTCCCGCGACCCAGTCTTCGCTCTGCGCTCCGACGTAGTATCTGCCAGGGCCTAAACCGCGAAACCGGTATTCGCCCCGGTCGTCGGTGTCCGCCTCGCCCCAGATTCCGCTGTGCGGACCGTCGTGGCCGTAAGCGATCTTGGTGAGACTGACATGCGCATTTTCAACCGGCTCGCCATCGCTATCGCGGACGGTCCCCGCGATCACGGCGGCCGGGACCAGTTTGAAGGCAAGCTCCGGCGCCGTTTGTCCAGCTTCCAGCCGCAACACCGCGCCGTCGTCATCATCGGGCCGATGTTCGCCGTAGGACATCTCCAGGTAGCCTCTCCGCTTGGCTGTGACGTGGTATCGGCCGGGGTCAAGATCCACCATCGCGAAACGTCCCCGCGCATCGGAGGTCGTCACCGCTACCGGCGTAGCTTGCCCCTCAGCCGGTTCCAATCGCAACTCGACCTTGTTCAGCGGGTCGCCTGTGACGGAGTCGACCACTGTCCCCGAAAGCGAACACTTGTCGGAGGACGCGGCCTGAAGAGGAAAGAAGAGCGCGAACAAAAGCAGCAGCGACATACCCTTCTCCGGCAGTAGGATAGCAGTGTGCAACCGTATCAGCCCCCCGCATGGCGGGCCATTGGGCAGAAGCGGAAAGCACGCGAGCTGCCACGGCTCACCCCGGAACGTTCGCCTCGATCGCCGGTTTTCCGGCTCCCATCATGCGCCAGCATTCGCGCGCGATTTCCCAATCTTCCTCGGCGTGCAGCACCACCACGCGAACCCGGGAATCGGGCGAGGCGATGTCGCTATCCATGCGCGCCGAGGCATTCTTCGCCAGGTCCAGTTCAATGCCGAGGAATGCGAGGCGACGGCACACCTCCTCACGCAGGGGCGCGCAGTTTTCGCCGATGCCGGCGGTGAACACCAGCGCGTCCAGTCCGCCGAGCGACGCCGTCATGGCGCCGATTTCACTCACCAACCGGTACACATAGACGTCGAAGGCGAGGACGGCCCGCTTATCGCCGGTTTCCATTGCGGCGACGACGTCCCGCATGTCGCCGGAAATGCCCGAAACGCCTTTCAGCCCGGATTCCTTATTGAGCACGCGGTCCAGTTGATCTGCGCCGTACCCGCGATGCCGCACCAGATAGATCAGAATGCCAGGGTCGATGGAACCCGAGCGGGTCCCCATCATGATGCCTTCGAGCGGAGTGAAACCCATGGTGGTGTCCACGCTCTTTCCATCGCGGACGGCGGCGAGCGAAGCGCCGTTGCCCAGGTGGCAGGTCACCATGCGCAGTCCGTCTGGTTCGCGGCCCAGAATCTCCGCGCCGCGGCGCGAAGCGTATTGATGGCTGATGCCGTGGAAGCCGTAACGCGCCACGCCCTTTTCATACCACTCGAACGGAACCGGGTAGACCTTGGCGCACATGGGGAGGGTGGTGTGGAAGGCCGTATCGAAGACCGCCACCTGAGGCGCCACCGGCCCGAGTACGCGCTCCGCCTCTTCGATCGCCTCCAGTTCCAGGCGGTTGTGTTCGGGGGCAAATTCCACGTACTTGCGAATCTGTTCCTTCACCTCGCGCGTGATGCGGGTGGTCGCTTGAAACGCATGGCCGCCGTGGACCACCCGGTGACCCACCACATCGATTTCGCCCGGCCCGCCGATGGCCTTCGCCGGGCCGCTCCAAAGGGCTGCCAGGACGGGTTCCAGCACTGAGGCCGGCGCCTCGACATCCACCTCGGAATCCGCGCGGACATCGTCCGCGGCGCGTACGCGAATTTGCGCTTTCCCTGGCCGGCGGCCCCAATCGGCTTGGGCTTCCCAGAGCGGCGGCGGGGGCGCGGATGGCAAGTTGCCATCCAGGTCGCGCAAGGTCGCCTTGAGCGTGCTCGATCCGCCGTTCAGAGCCAGTATCTTCATGGGGTCTGGAGGCACACGTCGTAACTGCCTTTAATTATGCCTCGTCCGGGGAATTTGCGGGCAACTGGCGGGCTCACCGCTGGGGTCGAGCGAGGAAGCGGTGGAGTTTGGGGCAGCGCACAAAGAAAGCGCGCGGGCGGCCTAGCCGTCCGCGCGCCGGATCGAATCGTCATCGAGCGAACCGATCAGTAACCGGGGTAACTGGGGTAAGCGCCGGCGTAGCAGGGAGCCGGAATCCAATTGCCGTATCCGTCATAGTAGCCACATCCGGCGCCCACATTGTAGCCCCAGCCGAACGGGATGCCAATCCCGACGCCAAAGTAAGGACGGGCCCAGAAGCGTCCGCCGTAATAGTAGCCTCGGCCGGCGTAGAACCTGCCAGGGTAATATCCGCCCGCCCCGCCATAGTATCCGCCGCCGTAGGCGCGGCCCGCGTAAGGAGCGGCATAGCTCCGGCCGACGCCGGAATAGCCGCGGTTCGCGTACGGGGCAGCATAACTGCGCCCGGCGCCGGAATAGCCACGATTCGCGAAGGATGGGGCGTAGGCGCGGCCTGCACCGCCGCCTGAGAACGAACGGCCGGAAAATCCGCCGCCAGCGTGCCCACCGCGTGCCCCGCCGCCGCGCTGGGCCAAAGCGGCCGTAGGGCCAAGCAACATCAGGGCCGCGCCAAGAGCCAACGCCGGCATGGGGGATTTCAATACTGCTTGCACTGTCCGTTTCATATTCACCTCCAACACTTCCGGTTCTGTAATGAGCAAACCAGGCGCCAATTGGAACTGCTGGAAAGTAAACAGCTTACGCCATCGCGATCATGGATCCCCTGGCTGAAAACCACCGCTCGTGGCACACCTCGGCCACTTGCGTGGCGCGGCCGCCTGGAAAGGTACCTTTAAGGCTGCTACGCAGGCGTCCGTGCCGGCGTCATCGATCCGGCCACGCGTCGCACCAAACGAACCCAAAGTCCGCGCAGGCATTTGATTCGATTGAGGTTAAATGGATGCAAGAAACCTGGGGATTGCGGCTTGACCCGGGGTCCCGCCCCACCTGGTGGCAATTCCCGCCGGTCCATCCTGGAAAGGCCCTTGCGGGGCTGGATCGCCTGGCGACCAGCCGCCGCCGATTGCTATTCGGTTTTGAACTCGAAGGTGTCGGTGTTGGTCCGGACTACCAGGTGGCCGGGGCCTAACGGCTTTCCGCCGGTCGGGAAGAAGACGGCCCCGTCGGAGGATTCGCCCGCCGGCAGTTTGGTCTGCGTCAGCGCAACGGCGCTGGCCGCCGCGGCCGCCCGGAACCGGTTGCCTCCGGAGACCAGGGCCGCCTCGCGGCGTTGTTCGTAGCCATTGGTGGAGCGCATGTTGGGGATACCGTAGAGCGACAGTTCGTAGGCGCTCACGAGCTTCAAAACGTCCGACGAGCCGCCCTTCTGGGATAGCATCTGGACTACCGAGTTGGCGGTCGAGGCGCGCATGGCGGTTCCGTCCGCGCGGTAGTAGACGAAGTCCTCCGGCCTGATAATGTAAGGCGCCTGCGACCCGTTCGCCACCGACACCTGGATCACCGCGTAAGCGCGCAACCGGTAGGACAACGTCGCGAACATGAGCGTAACGCCGGACTTGGTCAGCGTCTGGTACTTCAGGCCGTTCGATTCGAACTCGATAACCTGGGGACGGGCCGGATACGCGCATAACAGGATAGCCACGCCGCACGCGCCCGCGAGCCGATGCATGACCCTATGATATTACGACGACGCGCGACGCGCATGACGCCGATGGGAAGCCGGTGGGCCGCCGGCCAATTTCGCGCGTCATGCCTCACAAATTCTTGGTAAAATAGAACTTACCCCCGAACGAGGAGCCACCTTGGCAGATCAGGAACTTCCACCGCAAGGCCCGCCCGCGCCGCCCCCCGCTGGGCCGCTTCCTTTGGGCGGGAATGGTGGGGAAGGCGGCAACAAGAGCCACCTTCCGATCAATATCGAAGACGAAATGCGGCGATCCTATCTCGATTACGCCATGAGCGTGATCGTGGGACGCGCGCTGCCGGATATCCGCGACGGATTGAAGCCCGTTCACCGGCGCATTCTCTATGGGATGAACGACATGGGCCTTCTGCCCACGCGTCCCACCAAGAAGTGCGCCAAGATCACGGGCGAAGTGATGGGCAAGTATCACCCCCACGGCGACGCGGCCATCTACGATGCGTTGGTCCGCATGGCCCAGCCCTTTTCCATGCGCTATCCGCTGGTCGAGGGGCAGGGGAATTTCGGGTCGATCGATGGCGATCCGCCCGCCGCCATGCGGTACACCGAGGCGCGCCTCTCGCGCATTGCCATCACGCTGCTCGAGGATATCGATAAGGAGACGGTCGATTTCCGGCCCAACTACGACGAGAGCGAATCGGAGCCGGAAGTCCTGCCGGCGCGCGCTCCCAACCTGCTCGTGAACGGGTCCTCCGGAATTGCGGTGGGCATGGCCACCAATATTCCGCCGCACAATCTCACGGAAATCGTCAACGCCACCATTCACCTGATCGAGCACCCCCACGCGCCACTCTCGGAGATCCTGACGATGGTGCAAGGGCCGGATTTTCCGACGGGCGGATTCATCCTCGGCAGGCAGGGCATCCTGGACGCTTTCACCAGGGGCCGCGGCCAGCTTAAGATCCGCGCGCGCGCGGCCATCGAACGCCTCGGCAAGGACAAGGAACAGATTGTCGTCACGGAGATTCCTTACCAGGTCAACAAGTCGAAACTGATCGAGCAGGCATCGGCCCTGGTCAACGACAAGAAGATCGAAGGCATCGGCGACATTCGCGACGAGAGCGACCGTGACGGCATGCGCATTGTCTTCGAGCTGAAGCGCGGGGAGCAGGCGGAGGTGGTGCTCAACAACCTCTACAAGCACACCCAGCTTCAGACCGGCTTTGGCATCATCATGCTCTCCATTGTCAACGGGCAGCCCAGGGAACTGGGGCTCGTGGACATCATCAAGCACTTCATCGACCACCGGCAGGAAGTAGTTCGCCGCCGCACCGATTACGAACTGCGCAAGGCGCGCGAGCGCGAGCACCTGTTGCTGGGGTTCCAGAAGGCGCTGGACAACCTCGACGAAGTGATCCGGATCGTGCGCGCGTCCCGGCAGCCGAGAGAGGCGCGGGAGGCGCTGATCGCCCGGTTCGAGTTCAGCGAGAAGCAGGCGCAGGCCATCATCGAGATGCAGTTGCAGCGTCTCACGGGGATGGAGCGGCAGAAGATTATCGACGAGCTGGCCGAAATCCAGCGGCGCATCGCCGGGTACCTGGAGATTCTGGGGTCGGACAAGATATTGCGCGACGTGATCGTCAAGGAGTTGAAGGAAATTCAGAAGGAGTACGGCGACGCGCGGCGCACGCAGGTAATCGAAGATACCGGGGAAATCCTGATCGAGGACCTGGTGGCCGTGGAGGATGTCGCCGTCACCGTGACGCGCGGCGGATACCTGAAACGCACGGCTGTGGATACGTACCGGCGTCAGACGCGTGGCGGCAAGGGCCGCATCGGCATGGGCACGCGCGCGGAAGACGTGGTGGAGCACCTGATTGTGGCCTCTACCCACAGCTATCTGCTGATTTTCACCAGCCGCGGGCGCGCGTACTGGCTCAAGGCCTATGAGATACCGGACGCTTCCACCTCGGGCAGGGGCAAGCACATCTCGAACCTCATCAACCTGCAAACCGACGAGACCGTGAAGGCCTTCCTCTCGGTGAAGAATTTCGTGGCGGACGCCTACATCCGGTACATCGTCATGGTGACCAAGGCGGGTGTGATCAAGAAGTGCGAGCTGACCGAGTTCGATAACCCGATGTCGCGCGGCATCATCGCGGTGGGCCTGGATGAGGGGGATGAGCTGATCTCCGCCAGAACCACCAACGGCGAAAACTACATCTTCCTGGGATCATACAAAGGCCAGGCGATCCGTTTCGCGGAAGGGCAGGTTCGGCCCATGGGCCGGCAGGCGCGCGGCGTTCGCGCCATGCACCTGGATCAAGGCGATTACCTGGTGGGCATGGAAGTGGTGGAGAAGGAGGGACTCATCCTCTCCATTGCCGAGAACGGTTTCGGCAAGCGCACGCCGCTCGAAAGTTACCGGCTGACGGCCCGCGGCGGCAAGGGCGTGATCAACATGAAGACCACCCACAAGACCGGCAACGTGGTGGCCATTCTTTCGGTGAAGGACGATTCGGACCTGGCCATCGTCAGCCAGAGCGGCAAGATTATCCGCATCGAATCCTCCACCATCCGGCAGGTAGGCCGGTCCACGCAGGGGGTCAAGCTGGTGTCTTTGGAGGAAAGCGATAAAGTGGCGGCCGCGTCGCTCATTCCTGAGGCCGAGAACGGCAACGGCAACGGGCAGGAGGATTTGCCGCTTCAGTAAGGTAAAGCTATGGAACTGGCTACCGTTTCCTCAAAGGGGCAAATTGCTATCCCCAGGCAGGTTCGGGAGACCCTCGACCTCACGGAGGGATCGAAGCTGACCTTGGAAATCCGGGGAAGTGAAATTGTCCTATCGAAGGGCGCCGCATGGAAACGGCTCCAGAGGGCCGGTGGCGACCTGATGCGGGCGTTCGCGACCTTTAGGTTTAGGGAGCAGGAGCGCGAGCGTGAAGACTCGCGTCCTTGATTCCTGGGCCATTTGGGAATGGATCAGCGGCAGGCACCCCGCAACTCACAGCGGGCGTCTCATCCTCGGCCGATGCTCTTAAGGGCCTGGATCAAATCCCAGCTCATCCGCGGGAGGGCGTGCTCCGTCATTGCGAATGCCACATTCCGGGAGCCTAATCCGGCAGATCCCCATTCGGCGACCAGCATGATGCCGTGCAGTCTCCTCAACGCGAAATCGTTCGGATTCTTGAGGATCTCCTCATCGTACTCCTTTGCGCCGGACCGAGCCGTCGCATCCGCCAGCAACATAGACTCGCTGCCGCTGTCGACAGCGAGGATGTTGAGGGCGCCTTCAACGTACTGGTGTTTTTTCCTGCGCGCCACGTCCGAGACTTGCTCATAAGAGTGCCTCCCTTCGATCAGGGATGTATCGCCGAACGTGACAAACCCGCCCTTAGCCGCTCTCGCAGCCGCCTCGTCAAGCCCGTCCTGCTCCTTTCGGTTGAAGTGCTTGACCTCGGCAAAGAACCTTGCGCCTAGCCAACCGATTTCGAGGTCAGGGCTGTCACGCATTGTAACCTGAGCGCCACTCTCAAGAAACATCAGGGCGACGCGCGCCTCGGAGAGGTGGTTGACGACCTGAACGGCATTCGGGGCGTTCTGCCGGAGCTTCAGCTCGTAGGCATCCACGTCCAGCGCACCCGCTCTCCTGAGCGCCGAGGCCGCGTGCTCAATGCGGAGGCTTGTGAGGTCGTGCTGGGTGTTCGGACCCGGACGATGCCTGAAATCCTGATCGGTCGGCATTTCACCTCCGGAAGAGCAGAATGAGCACACCGACCAGCGTTAGCGCTGCCCAGACGACCAGAATACGCTTGATGGTCCCGACGGCATCATTGATGGATCGGAGATGGGAAGCAATCGCTGGATCGGACGTTGCTGTTGGATTGCGGCGCGGTTCTCGGCGGCCTGGAGCGGCGGAATACCAAACACATACCCGCAGTCGCACTGCATCGCGTTCGGCGGGTTCTCGAGTTTGCACGACGGACACTTCATTCTCTGGACGTGGAGTATAGCACGCCGCCGCTTCCGTTTTCCGATCGACATACTTCCGTACGCGAATCCGCACCGAGCGCAGTTCCGCTAAACTATTCCTATGGCGGCACTCGTGGGTATTTCCGATTCGGTCCAGCTTCGCGAGAAGGAGGAGCGGCTGTTCGCGACTCTGCGGGGCATGGGCCGCGTGATTGTGGCTTTTTCGGGGGGCGCGGATTCGGCCTATTTGGCGTGGGCCGCGAACCATGTGCTGGGCACGGGCGCGGTGGCCATGACGGCCGATTCGGCTTCGCTCCCGCGGTCACACAAGCTCGATGCGGAGGCTTTCGTCGCGCGGTTTGGGATTGCCCACGAGTACATCGAGACGCGCGAATTTGAAAATCCGGATTACGCGCGCAACAGCCCGGACCGCTGTTTCCACTGCAAGGACGAGTTGTTCACCCGCCTGGAGCAGGTGGGCCGCGAGCGCGGCTACGAGCACATCGTCTATGGCGTGAACGCGGACGACCTGGGCGACTATCGTCCGGGGCAGAACGCCGCCCTGCAGCACAAGGTCGCCGCGCCGCTGGCGGATGCCGGACTGACCAAGGCGGAGATCCGCGAGTTGTCGCGCCTGGCGGACCTGCCTACCTGGGACCGCCCTGCGTCGGCGTGCCTGAGCTCGCGCATCCCGTATGGAACGCCAGTAACCATCGAGACCGTGAAGACCGTGGAGACGGGCGAGGAAAAGTTGAAGGCTCTCGGCTTCCGGCAATTCCGCGTGCGCTTTCACGGCGAGGTGGTCCGCCTGGAAATTGCCCGCGAAGAGATGGAAAAGGCCCTGACGCTGGCGATGGCGCGCCGCTTCACGGAGATCTTCAAGGGCCTTGGATTCAAGTACGTCACCCTCGACCTGGAAGGCTACCGGCAGGGATCGCTCAACGAAGTTCTGAATCTGAAGGGTCCGGCCCGTTAACCCGGCGTCGAAGCCGAGTCCGATGCCGCCGCCGGTGTGTGGAGCAGTGCGACCACCCGGTCGTTAAGCTTACGGCGCGTTTCGAGGCGCTCGGTGGCGCGGGTGACGTAACGCACCACGATATCGATGCCTGAGGCGCCCGGGCGCATCTCCACCGCGGGCTCCGCGCTCAATTGGCCAAGGGCGCTCTTGGTTGAGTCGCCCTTCCATTCGGCATCGGCCAGGCGGGTGTCCGCGGCGGTCTCCTCGACCACGGCTTGGTGGATTCGCTCGATCAGGCCCTGCGTGTCGCCTTCAGCGGGGATGCCGAACTGGATCTCGTCCCACATCCACTGGCCGGTAGTCGAGAAATTCAAATACTGGCCCCGGATGGCGTAGCTGTTCAGAAACGTGATGCGCCGGCCGGTAGGGTGGCCCTTGTCGGTCCAGTTGCCGGTTTCGAGCATGCTGGTGCGGAAGAGGCCGATCTCCACCACCTCGCCGGCCACGCCGTTGATTTCCACGCGGTCGCCAATGCGAACGCCGTTCTTGCCCATCAGCACAAACCAGCCGAAGAAGGCGATGATGAAGTCCTGACAGACTACCGTGATGCCGGCGGTGGTGATTCCGAGGATGGTGGGCATCTGGCTGGGAACGCCGAAGACAACCAGGAGGATGATCAGGGTCCCTCCGAGTTCAATGCCGAGTTTGGAGACGATGCGAAGCGTGTGCGCCCGGCGGCGGTCGAGCGAGGGATGCTCGACGAAACGGCGCGCCAAGGCCTCGAGCAGAATAAGGCAAACGACGATGAAGACAATGAGGGCGACGGATTGGACCAGCAGGTGCAGCACAATGCGGTGCTGCAGAACCAACTGAGCGGCCCACTTCTGGTATACCGCGGCCAGTTGGGTCTGGCTCTGAATCCGGTCGTCGTAAATCGCCAGAAGCTGGCTCCGCGCGCTACGGTCCCTGATGGCGGCAAGTGTGGCGGCTTTGTCGAGCGGGGCGGCCGGCCGGTTGCCGGACGAGGCCCCGTCGGCCTGGCTCTCAAGCTTCTGGTGCTGGGACGTCAGCGCGGCCGCATCCGCATTGGCCTGCGCCATGGCCTGCTGCACCAACTGGGAACGGGTGCGTTGATCGAGCAATGCCGTGAGGCGCCCGTAAAGGCTGCCGTGGCGTTTGGCGGCAGCGATGGCGCCTTCGCCCTGGCCGCCGGCCTGAGCGTCGGATCGTTTGACGGAGGCCTGGTACGCGGCAAGTTCGCGTTGGATGCGCGGGCGGTCGTCGCCGCCCGCCCGGCCAAGGTCGCGCTGAGCGTCGGCCAGTTGGTCCGAGTCCAGACCCAGTTGCGCCTTGGCGATGTCGATATCGTCCGCGCCGTCCGCGGTGGAAGCGGTGGATGGCTTGGCCGCCTTGGCGATGCGGTCCACGCGAGCCTGGTCGTCATTGACGGTCTGCTGGAGTTGTTGGACCTTTTGGGAAAGGGCCAGCGCCGGGCCGCTGAGCGAGTAGTGCTTCATGTCCGCCTCGCGCAAGGCGGCGGTGAAGGCCTGGTCCACTGCCTGGCCGGCGTCGCGCTCGGCCTCGCGCGCGTATTCGGTCTCTTCCGTTGTTACCGCCATGGCCGCCAGCGCCTGGGCGGTCTGCCAGGGACGCTGATCCACAAGCTGAGTTCTCGGGCCGGCGGCGGGAGGGCTGGCTAAATTGGAACCCTTGAGAAAGGGAAGGTGGGTCATGGCGTCGCGCGTGTTCCAGGAGAACGCGACGCACGAGGCCAGCAATGCGAGCAGTCCCACGATGATCCAGAACCTCGTTCCGCCGAGGATGCGGGCGCGCCGGATGAACTCGGAAATATGGCCAGGGAGCTTGGATGCCATGGATTCTATTTTGGCAGAGAAGGATTTGACGCGGAGGCGCAGAGACACGGAAGAAAGGCAGAGCGAAGGAAAACCAGGCGCCTTCAGGCGGGAAGAACCGGGATCCAAGTTCCGGAAATGGGTTTCTCCGCGTCTCCGCGTCAAGGCCTTTGACCTCGCTAGAATGGAATCAGAGTGCTGGTGTCTATCGCCCCAATCGGTTCCCCTGAACGGCCCAAGTGGCTGCGCGCCCCGGCGCCGGGGGGAGAGAATTACAGGGATGTAAAGGGCCTCATCGAGCGGCTTCGGCTGCACACGGTGTGCGAGAGCGCGGCCTGCCCCAACGTCGGCGAGTGCTGGAACCATCGCACCGCGACTTTCATGATCCTGGGCAACGTGTGTACGCGGCGCTGCGGCTTCTGCGCGGTGGAGAAGGGGGCCCCACTGCCCGTGGATTACGACGAGCCGCGCCGCCTGGCAGAAGCCGTGGAAGCCATGGGGCTGCGATTCGCGGTGATCACAAGCGTCAACCGCGACGACCGCCAGGACGGCGGCGCCGAGTTGTTCGCGCTGACGATTCGGGCCATTCGGGAGCGCGTGCCGGGTTGCGGGGTGGAAGTGCTGACTCCGGATTTCCAGGGCAGCCACCCGGCCGTCGAGACCGTGATGCAGGCCGCACCGGACGTCTTCAACCACAACACCGAAACCGTGCCGCGGCTCTACCGGCAGGTGAGGCTGGGGGCGCGCTACGAGCGATCGCTCGACGTGCTGGCGTATGCCGGCCAATTGGCTCCTGGCATTCCCACCAAGAGCGGGCTGATGCTCGGATTGGGCGAAACCACGGCGGAAGCGCTCGAAGTAATGCGCGACCTGCGCGCGCACAACGTCGGGATTCTGACGATTGGGCAGTACTTGCGGCCTTCGCCGAGGCACCTGCCCGTGGTGCGCTACGTACCGCCCGGTGAGTTTGAGGAGTTGCGCCGGGCCGGTTACGAGATGGGTTTCGCGCACGTGGAATCCGGCCCGCTGGTGCGCAGTTCCTATCACGCGGAGAGGGCGGTAACGTGACGGGGCAGCCTCAGTAGAACAGGTACTTGCGCCACTGGGCGTCGCTGCGGCCCAGCATACGCATGAGGTGACGGCTGGTGTGCAAGCTGAAGGGTTTGGGCTGGCGCGCCAGTTTCATGCCGGCTTCCTCGGGGGTGCGGCTGCCCTTGCGGTTGTTGCAGGAATGGCAGCAGGCCACCAGGTTCTCCCAGGCCGACTCGCCGGCGCGCGACCGCGGGACGACGTGATCCAAAGTCAGCTCGGAGGAAGGCAGCGTGCGATGGCAATACTGGCACGTGTAGCGGTCGCGCATGAGGATGTTCTTGCGCGAGAGGGCGCGCGTCTGGTGGGGGATGCGGCGGTACTCGAGCAGGCGGATGACGGAGGGCAGCGGGGAGGCTGCGCGCGCGGAATGCACCACGGCATTCAGGCATTGCTCCTCGGCCGCCGCCACGCCTTTGAGCACCAGGACGAGGGCGCGCCGAGCCGCGCAGATGTTGATCGGCTCAAAGCTGGCGTTCAGTACCAGGACCGGCCGTTGCAGACGATCGGTTGCCATTCAGGCGAGTTCCTCCCTTGCGGAATGCATGGCGGCGCGCGAGGCGTCCATGCGCCGGTCGACGCGGGCCACGGTCAAGAGCGCGACCCTGGCGGCTCCAGCGCGCTTGAGAGCCAGGGCGCAGGCGGCCGCGGTGGAACCGGTAGTCATGACATCGTCGACCAATAGGATACGTTTTGCCTGGATCTGGCGGGCCCACTGGGCGCGGCAAACGAACGCCCCAGCCACGTTTTGACGCCGGCGGGCATTGTTGAGACCCGCCTGCGCGGAAGTGGAGCGCAGGCGGCGCAGGGCGCGGACCACCGGAATGCCGGTACGGCCGGCGATATTGCGCGCCAACAGGTCGGACTGATTGAATCCCCGCTGCCACCGGCGAAACCAGTGCAGGGGCACGGGCGCGACGGCGTCGAACGACTCGTCAAGGGGCAGCGCTGCGGCCAGGAGATTGCCAAGCGGACGCGCCAGGGACCTGACTCCGCCGTACTTGAAAAGGTGGATCAGCTCGCGGAGGCAGCCTTCATAAGCGCCGAAGCAATAGGCTGCGTCGAAACCCCGAAGCCCGGCGCGGCAAAGGGCGCAACGGCCTTCGGAATCGAGCGGAAAGGCGTTCAAGAACGGCGTCCGGCAAGTGGCGCAAAAGAACTCGGCCTCAAGCGGCCGCAAGCCTTCGAGACATGCGCGGCAGACGGGTACGCGCGAGACGTCGCGCAAAGGGGCGCCGCATACGCGGCAATCGTCAGGAAAGACAAGGGAAAAAAAGGCGCGCGGCAGTGAGCGGACTACCGAGGGACCGAGATTCGCCGTTGTGGCTGGTCCGATACTCGAGAAGACCCACCTCCACTAAACTACGATTGTACACGAAATCGCCGGGCGCGGACTCTGGTTGGTGCTAGACGACACTTCTCCTATATACGGCGGAGGAAAGTAGCAGTACAATACGAACCAGAGGAACTGGGGATGATCTGGCGACGGGATGTCGCGGCGGCGCTTGCCGCTCTGGCGCTGGGGCTGGCCGCAACGGCGCACGGGCAGGTCGCCATGGTGGAGCGGCCGAAAGGCGCGCCTGACGGTACGGCGCCGCCAAGGGCCAACTTACGCGCCGACATCAACCTGGTGCTGGTTCCGGTAACGGTCTGCGATCCGATGAACAGGCCCGTGACCGGCCTGGAAAAGGAACATTTCCGGGTTTTCGACGACAGCGTAGAGCAGAAGGTCACGGCGTTCGTCCAGGAAGACGCGCCGGTGGCGGTCGGGCTGGTATTCGATACCAGCGGTAGCATGGGGACCAAACTGCGGCTGTCGCGCCAGGCCGCCGCGGCATTCTTCCAGACCGCTAATCCGGAAGACGAGTTCTTCCTGGTGGAGTTCAGCGACCGGCCGAGGCTGGTGGTTCCAATTACCAGTAACACCCAGGACATCCAGAATCAACTTACGTTTTCGGAGTCGAAGGGGCGCACGGCGTTGCTCGACGCCGTGATCCTGGCGATGCACGAGCTGAAGAAATCGACCATCGGCCGGAAGGCGCTGCTGATCATTTCCGATGGCGGCGACAACTGCAGCCGGTACAACGAGACCGAGCTGAAGAAGATGGTGCGCGAGAGCGACGTGATGATCTATGCGATCGGCATCTACGGGGGCGCGGCCACGCCGGAGGAAATCGCGGGGCCGGGTCTGCTGACGGAGATCGCGGAGCAATCGGGCGGCCGGCAGTTGCCGGCGGCGGGGCCTGATATTCCGGACATCGCGGCGAAGATCGGCGTGGAGTTGCGCAACCGCTACGTGCTGGGATATTCGCCCAGCGCGCCGAAGCGCGACGGCCGTTATCATCCAGTGCAGGTGAAGATCGTTCCGCCGCGGGGGCTTCCGGCATTGCGGGCGTTTTGGCGGCGCGGATATTACGCGCCTTCGGAATAGGAAGCGGGCGCAACCGCTCTTACGTTCGTGGCTCGGTCAATTGTCTGTCGGGCGATGGATGCTATCGATCGCGAGGACCGGAAGCGAGGCCTTGCGGGGCTCGAGTTTAAGCCCGAGTTGGTCCCGAAGGGCGGCGGCGAGGGGCGGCTTGTCGTAGTCCGGCGGCGCAGTTTGGCCCCTAGCCTCGTAGACGTCGAAATTCAGCAGCAAATCGTAGTCTCCCTGGATCCCGGTCTTATCGAAGACGGGCTGGCCCGCCGGCCGCGTTAGGAAGGCGGCTAACTGCGTCATCGTACGGATCCCGCAGATCTCGGAATTATCCCCTCGGCAATTGCTCCGGTCGCCGGGCTTCAAGGCTCTGATTTTGGGGCCGCCATTCGCCACCACCAAGTCATAAACGGGAAACTCCTTGGCCTCCTGACGAATCTTGAGCTGAAACCGTTCGGCCAGCAAGGTTTGCAGCATCAGCCGCATCTGAGGTTCGCCAGCGCTGGGATCGGCGGCCTTGGCATCGATGTCGAACCGGTCCGACGCGATCCAGTCGGGGCCGCCGGAAACTTGATAGTCCTTCAACTCGTAGGCCTGCTCGACGAGATACTTGACCCAGGTGTTGGTCGCGCGAAATCTTCCGCCCGGGAGGAATTGGAAAAGGTGGGGGGAGGCGCCGTGATGGGGCTCGATGGATGCCACGTCGAACGACGGGGCGGCGGACTGGGTGAAGCCGCTGGCCGACGCCAGCAGAAGGAGTATCGCGGCTCGGGTCATGTTGCGCTCCTCTGTTACGACGGTTCGGGAGGCCAAAACGTGGAAAGCGGATGTCACGGCGGAACCGCTCTCTTACGTTCGCGGCTCGGTTGGTTAGTTCGCGGGTTGCGGGTTGCGGGTATTACGCGCGTTCGGAATGAAGAAGCAAGAAGGCAGACCAGGAGGTCCGCCCCACCTAGTTTGCGGAAGGCTTTTCCACGTGGTCGATGACCAGGACGTCGACGGGGGCCTTGGTGGCGACCAACTTCAGCCCCAGTTGCTCCTGGATGGCGTTGAATAGATCGGGCGGCGCGGTGGCAGGGTCGGCGGGAGGCGTTACTTTGACTCCGAGGCCGGCGAACTGGAACTCATCGGGCGTCCACGTCAGGGTGAAATCCCACCGGCCGGCGATCCCGGTCTGATCGACAACCGGGCGGTCAAGCACGGCGCTCTGCATGGTGCCGGCGAAATCCGCCATGGTGGCATTGGTGACCGGCAGGCTTCCGAGTCCGCGGAAGAACAGGCCCGGAAGGCCATTCGGATCGCCTGCGCTCTTGGTGAGCTTGGGACCAGTTTTTCCAACCTGAAGCGCGTAGACGGATAGCTCGCGCTGATCGTGATGGAAGGTGAGCTTGAAGCGATCGGCCATCAACTTCTGCATCATGGTCTTCCACTGTTTGTCGTTGGGTGTGCCCTCGCCATCGGGCTTGGCGACGATATCGAACTTGTCGGATTCGAACCAGGCCGGTCCGCCGACGATCTGCCGGGCGTGAAGCCCATAGGCGAAAACCATCATGTCGCTTAGCGAGGTGTTGATGGTTGAGAACTCACTCCCGCGCACCCTAAATCCTTTGCCCTGGAGGGAGGGGTCGCTCGGCTTGATGGAGGCGGCGGCGAACTCGGGGTTCGCATCCGCGGCCATCGGCTTGGGACGGACTACAACTGGAATGGGCCAAGCGGCCTCTTCGGAGACGTGCTTGAGGTTCAGGGGCATTGGGGCCCCTCCCTGAGTCCAAGTGCCCACCAGGAAGACGCCGTCCGAATCCAGCTTTCCTTCATACGCGCCGCCGATTCCGGGGACCGCGACTTTTACGGCCGAACCTTGCACGGTGACCGATCCGGCGATGGGCGCACCGCCCTGGTCGATGCTGTACATGGCGACCTTCAAGCCGCCCGCATCCGCCTTGGAGACCTTCATCACGATCCGCAGGTCTTGTTTGGCGTTTGGCACAGTTAGCGTGCCTTGCCAAGTGCCGGTGATATCCTGGGCCAGCAGCGCGCCCGCCGACAACGCCGCGAGAGCAACGATAAGTATCCACTTCCGCATAAGAGACCTCCGGGAGAAGACAACTGCGCCTATTATACTGTGATAGGGGGCTCGCGATGGTTTCGCGGCAATTTGTCGGAGCGGCGCTCGGACTGGGCCTGCTGGCGGGCATCGCGATCGGCCAGGAGCCTGCGCAATCGGGGGCTATTCTGCGCGCCGATACCAACCTGGTGCTGGTTCCCACCAGCGTATCCGATCCGATGAACCGGCCCGTGACCGGTCTCGAAAAGGAGAATTTCCGGGTCTTCGACAACGGCGTGGAGCAGACCATCACCCAGTTCGCCATGGAAGACGAGCCGCTGGCGCTGGGGTTGATCTACGACGTCAGCGGGAGCATGGGGAAGGGGCTAGGCAAGTCGCGCATCGCGGCGCAGACGTTTTTCCAGACCGCAAACCGGGAGGACGAATTCTTCCTGGTTGAGTTCGACGACCGCCCCAGGCTGATCATGCCGCTGGGGCCTGGATTGGGGCGGCTTCAAGAGGACCTTGTGTTCAGCAAGTCAAGCGGCAGCACGGCGCTGATCGACGCAGTGGTCATGGGCCTTCAAGAGGTGAAGAAATCCAAGCTGACGCGCAAGGCGCTGCTGATCATCTCCGACGGGGGCGAGAACAACAGCCGGTACACGCTGAAAGAGATGCGCAACATGGTGCTGGAGGGAGACGCGCTGATCTACGCCATTCTGGTGGAGGATCAGGAGCGCGATGGACCGTGGTACCTGAGACAGATGACGGAAGATTCGGGCGGGCGGGTGGTGCCTTACGGGCAGGACGCCATCGACCCGATTACGAAGATCAGCGTGGAGCTGCGGAACCGGTATCTGCTGGGCTTCTCGCCATCGAATGAGACGCGCGACGGACGGTATCATAACTTAAAGGTGACGGTGGTCCCGCCGCGCGGCCTTCCGAAATTGCAGGCCAGTTGGCGCAAGGGATACTACGCGGCCGGGGATTAGGGGCGCTTAGCAGTGGTAGCGTTCCATGGTGCGCGGGTTGTAGGCCCAGTGGAACTCCAGTTCGTAGCCGAGGGATTTTGCCAGGCCGTCCAGGTCCGGAAATAGCGTTGCGTAAGTGATGTTCATGCGGTAGAGCTCGCGCATTGCCACCTCTCGGACGGCGTTCTTGAGGACGATTTTCGCCAGGATATTTTCCTGGTCGGCGTCCTCCAGCATTTCTTCGATGGGCACGTTCAGGACGCCGGGCACGGCGAAGGTGCCGGATTGCGCGATGAGGCGCCGGTTCATGGTGTGCGGCTCTCCCATCCAGATGAAGCGGTGGCCGCCTTTGAGGAAGTAGCGGGCGAAGTTGCCTTTGGGCCGCGGGTCCATACGAGTGCGATGCGGCGCGTGGCTGCTATCGATGCGCGCGGGGTTCATGGCCCAGACGACGCCATCGGCCAGGGTTCGCTCCAGGGCGAAAAACGCGGCCACGTAGGGCGACCAGGTGAAATCGATGAGCCGCGTGGGTGCGCCGTGGTGCTGCATGAGCGCGAGCCACTGGAAATCGTCATCGAGTTCGGGAGGCTTGGCGATGAACTGGTGCGCTTTGCGTTTGAAGATGCGGAGAATGCGCGATTCCTGCTCCGGCCATGCCGGCGGCGCGACGCCAAAGTTCCTCAGGTAGCGGGACAGGGAACTTTGGAGCGGCCAGCGTTCATCGCGCTCGCCGCGGAAGGCCCAGTTGGAATAGGGGGGCTTGGTGATCAGCCCGAGAAACGACTCCCAGGATTGCAGCCGGAAGACGCGGTACCGGTTTCTGGCTTTCTTGCGCGATGCCATCCACTAGCTATCGTAGCGGTATAAGGCCTGCGCGATAGAGACGCCCCGGACGTCGATGCGCCCCAGATCTGCCGCGCCCACGCCGTGCCCTTCGGCGAGGAGCAGGGTGTTGTCGCAGGTTTGGAATGGCGCGGCGCCGCGCGCGGCGCGGGGATTGTAGCCCATGACGGCGGCAGCGACGGCGTCGGTGCAGACCGGATTCAGGCCCGCGAGCAGCACTCCCGGCTTCACGGTGCGCACGCCCTGTATCCACGGCCCTTCGCCGCCGGCAATGGATTCGACTCCCTCGATGACGGCCAGATGGATGGGGCGCGAGGCGGAAATATCGGCGACGATGTGAGGCACGCGATAGCCGGGATCGTGATTGGCGCCGAAATGCAACTCCTGCGGGGCAGATTTCGATGGCTGGCGACGGCCCTGATGGCCGACGGCGTTGCGGCCGGCGGTGGGATTTTCGTTGGGCTCGTCCACGCCGGCGTTATCGCCGTAAATCGAAGCCGGAAGGCTGCCGAAGCAATTCTTCAGCGACAAAGTGACGCCGCAGGTGGCGTGGTTCTTCAGCTTGGCGAGGCTGACGAAGACATCGGTGTCTTCGAACGCGCGGTTGAGGTCGTAAGCCGGGTACATGTAGGCGTCGCCCGGGACCTGGAAGCGCGCGTAGGTCTTGCTCTTGCCGAGCGCGTTGGTGTTCTCAAACTCCACGCCCGCGGCGGCCGACTGGAGAGCGCGCACATTCCAGCCGGAATCGAGCATGGTTTCTTCCAGTGGCCCGGAGGTGGCCCAGGCGCTTTCAACGAACCGTATGCGGCGCGCGCCGGCCTGACCGAGGTGGTAGGCCAAGCCTCCGACCACCTTGGGGTGCACATAGTGAGTGACGGCGGGCGCAAGGCCTTGCAGGCGTATGGAAGGTGCGCCGGTCATGTTGATCTTGACGGTGACGGTCTTGCCGCGGACAAGACTGCCGAGGCCGCCCAACTGGTCGAAGAGGAGGCCGAGTCTGGCGGTGACATCCTCGTCGTAGGAGGCGCATTTGGCGATGGAAACGGGGGCGACGGGTGCGGCATCGGCCGCGCGCAGGAGGGGCGCCGCCGAAATCGCCGCGATCCATTCTCTACGGGTCATCATGTCTATTGCTCCAGTCTGACGGTGGCGCACACGTTCACCTTGTCGATGTCGGCGCCCCAGCCGTCGTCGGTCTTGTAAAGTTCGAGCGGCTTGTCGACGCCATCCGGCGTGAGCAAAGCCGCGTGTTTGTAATCGCCCAGAAAATGTACGGAAACGTTTTCGACGGGATAGTCCGAGTAGTTAACGAGGTTGAGGACGGCGGTGCGGCCGTCGCTCGAAATCAAGAAGTTGGAGAGCATGGAGGCGGCGTTGAACAGGCGCACGCCCAGGTTCCTGCGGCCCACCATGGAATTGACCTCGCGCCAGATATCATTCAGGCGTTCGAGTTCGGACCGGTCGAGCGTGATTGCGTCTCCGGCGGGCGCCTGGTCGGTCCATCCGGGCGGTCCGGTGAGGAGGGTGCCGCCGGAGCGGGTAAAATCGTGCAGCACGGCCTGTTCCTCGGGAGTGAGAGAGGCGGCGTCCAGGTTGACGGCCATGCTGGCATCCTTGAGCGAGCCGGGTGTAAGGCGCTGGCGCGGGATGGGACGGACGGGCGTCTGCTTGACGGCGATCATGTCGAGAATGCCGCCCGAGAGCAAGCCACCCTTGGCGGGGTCCTGAACCAGGGCGAGCTTGCCGTATTCGCGCATTTCGCGCCACTCGGGATGGCGCTCAAAATAGCCGGCCAGGGACAACATGCGGGACCAATCGGCCAGGGCTTTGGGATCGCGCCGGGCGAGCCGCGCGGCAAAATCGTCGTCCAGCGCGACGACCCAGCGGGCGCCCGACACGCCCGCGTCGGCGATGGCCTGGAGATAGCGTCCGGTGGTGACGACGGTCTTGGCGGGCGGTCGATTGGCGATCCAGAGCGGCAAGTCGCACCAGGAACGAGCGGCGCGGATGAAGCCGGTGTTGGTATCGATCCAGACGGAGCCGCTGGGACCGGCCCGCAGGCGTTCCGTTTCCGCCATGCCGGGCCACACGCCCTGATAGGTGGCGAGAACAGGTCCGGCGGAATTCGCCAACATGCGGCTGCGCGGCGCCAGTTCCACGACGGGAGCGGCGCGCGCGAGTTGGCGGACCGCGGCGGCAAGGTCCTCGGGGAAATCGCCTTCGAGAGCGATGCCGGTGACCTTGGCGGAAAGGGCGCGGCGAACGGTTGCCAGGACATCGTCCGAAGGAACGACAACGGCGAGAGTCGCAAGGCCGCGACTGGCGGCAGCGGCGGCGAAGTCGGCGGTAACCGGGCGCAAGAGCAGGCAATTGAGGGGACCGGCGGCGACGAGATCGAGCGAGGCGGCGTCCGGCCATGGCCAGCGGGCGGGGACCCAGTCGGCAGGTTTGGACCACCGAGGCGGGACGGCGGACTGGCTTCGGGCTAACCCCGACAAGGCAAGACAAACCAGGACACACAGCCAACGTTCCCCTCGCATCCGCATCTACTTACTACTGTACGATAACGGGGGCGCGGCGGGATAGCGCGGCTTCGATCAATTTTTCGGCGCGGCGATGGGGTAACCTTGCCATAGATATTCGAGCGCCTCGGGAAGGGTTTGCTGCTTCACGGCGCCATCGGTATGGCCCGCGTTGCGGGCGAATACAAACTGATAGTGGTAGCCCTTGGCGGCCAGCGCTTTGGCCATGTTCTCATTGGCGAGGACCCAGTCGTGCATGTCGTCGCGCATCACATTGGGATTGTAATTGTCGCGGTCGCCGACTTCCATCCAGATGCGTAGCGGCTTGGCCGGAGAGTTAGGGATGAGGTGTTCGTGAAACTCCCATGCGCCGTGGGGAGTCTGGGGATTGGAGGGCCACTGCTGATTCACGTAAGTGCCCGAGTAAGTGAGAACGCGGTGGTATAGCTCGGGGTGATACCACGCCATGATCAAGGCGCACGAGCCGCCGGAGCTGCCGCCCATGGTGGCGCGGCCTTCGGGATCCTTGGTCAGCTTCACGCTGTATTGCTTCTCGACGAGCGGCAGCAACTCCTTCTCGACCCACTCGGCGTAGAGGCCGGACATGGTGTCATATTCCAGGCCGCGCTCACTGCCCTGGGCATCGCCGCTGCCGTTGCCTATGGAGATGGCAATCATGACGGGAACGCGATGCTGGGCGATCAGGTTGTCGAGGGCGGTGAACAGCAGGCGGTCGGGGCCGTCGGCGCCGATGATGAAAGGGGCCTCCGTGCCGGGGACGTATTGCTTGGGAACATAGACAGAGACGCGGCGGGTGTAGGGAGCGGAGTGACTGGTAGTGACGATGAGTTTGGCAGGGTCGTTTGGGTCGGGCGTGCCAAACGTGCCGGGTTCGCGCGCGATGCCAGGGTAAATTTTGCTGTCGGCGGAGGACATGGTGAAGTTGTTGACGTCACCCTGCGGGACGCCTTCCTGCGCGGTCATCTCCGGCGCGCGGGTATGGGTGGGGCCGATGATGAAGTTCCCGTCGGCGGTGGCGACCGGGATGGTTCCGTCGGGCAGCTCTTTGGCAGTGACGTAGCCGGGAGTGTGGGGATCGCGAGTGGGCACTTGCGGGCGCGTTGGGGGCGCGGGCGCGGCGGGAACTTGGGGTGTGGCCGGTGCTTGGGCCAAGGCCGGACCGGTGGCAGTCATCAGGACGGTCAGGAAGGCGATGATTAGAAGACGGGGCATTGGGGGCTCCTTTTTCTCTTAGTCATGGCGATTCCGGCCGGGGTGGACACAGCAACCACGGGAGAAATCATGACCAATCTTACCTCAGCTTCGGCGGGTCCGTTGTCGGCCTTGGTCCGTCTGCAGCCTGTAACCATATGGGTTACACTTAAGGTTTGGCGATCAAGGGCTTTCGGCACAAAGGAATCGAGCGGTTCTTCGGCACGGGGAGCACGTTGGGAATTCAAGCGAAGCACGCGGAGCGGCTCCAGCTCATCCTTGGCCGCCTGAACGTCTCAGCCAGCCCGCGTGATATGAACCTTCCCGGCTTGGATCTTCATGAACTCCGTGGCTCCAGAAAGGGCACTTGGGCCGTGAAGGTGAGCGGCAACTGGCGCGTGACGTTCACTTGTGCGGGGAAGGACGTAGACCGCGTAGACTACGAGGATTACCACTGAGGTGACCATGAAGATGCATAATCCGCCGCACCCAGGCGAGGTGCTTCGGCAACTTTGTTTGGAACCGCTTAACCTGACGGTCACGGATGCGGCGAGGTCGCTCGGCGTGAGCCGGAAGGCGCTGTCCAGCATTCTTAACGGACGCGTGGGCATCAGCCCGGAGATGGCTGTCCGTCTCTCGATGGCCTTCAACACCACTGCGGAAAGCTGGCTTAATCAGCAGCTTCAGTACGATCTGTGGCAGGCGGAGAAAAATCGGAAACGGCTCCGCGTCACGAAATTGTACGCGGCATGACGCCGCTTGAGCGCAGAAAATGCGTCCGTCCCCTTTTGTATACTCAGGTCTTGAAGCTTCTGGTTTTTTCGGACATCCACACCGATTGGAAGGCGCTCGAAGCGCTGCTGAAGATCGAGGCGGATTACTATATTGCGGCGGGGGATCAGGCGACTTGGTCAAAGGGGCTGGAACGGTGCGGGTCCATCCTGAAGGCGCGCGGGGATAAGGTATACGTGCTGCCGGGGAACCACGAGTCGGCCGACCAGGTGGCGGGGATGTGCGCGCGGTACGGGCTGCACGATTTTCACGGGCGGCATTTTCAGGCGGGGAAATGGTGCGTGGCGGGACTGGGTTATTCGAACCCGACGCCGTTCAACACGCCTGGCGAGTACAGCGAGATACAACTGGCCGAGCGGCTAGGGCGGTTCGCGGATTTGAAGCCGCTGGCCCTGGTGTGCCACACGCCGCCCTTCGGAACGGCGCTCGACGAGATTCGACCAGGGCTGCACGCGGGATCGACGGCGGTGCGCGATTTCATCGTCGAGCATCAGCCGGAGTGGTTCTTGTGCGGGCATATTCACGAGGCGGAGGGCGCGGAGATCACGATGGGCCGGACGCGCGGGCGCAATGTGGGCAAGGCTGGGTATCTGCTAGAATTGGACTGAAATCCCATGACTTTAGAAGAGTTGGAACGCGCATACATGCCCCTCCGCGAACAGGCCCTGGCCGTGCGGAGGTATCTTTGACGTCTCCACGCAGAAGCAGAAGCTAGCCAAGATCGAAGAGCAGACCTCGGCCCCGGACTTCTGGGCCCAACCTGAAAACAGCCAGAAGGTGATGCGGGGGCGTAAGCGGCTGGAAGAGGCCATCGCCAACGACGAGAAGATACGGTCGTTGACCGACGATCTGGATACGATGTTCGAATTGGCCCGCGAAGGCGAAAACGTGGGCGGCGATATCGAACGCGAATCGAAATCCTTCGCTGAGTTTCTGGAGCGCATCGAGACGGCGATGCTGCTCTCGGGCGAGAACGACGCGCGCGACGCCATCGTCACAATACACCCCGGGGCGGGCGGCACCGAAAGCCAGGACTGGGCCGAGATGCTGCTGCGCATGTACCTGCGGTGGGCCGAGCGGGAAGACTTCAAGACGGTGGTGACGGACCGGCTGGAAGGGGAAGGCGCGGGCATTAAGTCGGTGACGTTCGAGGTCAACGGCGAGAACGCGTACGGGCTGCTGCAATCGGAAATCGGGGTACACCGGCTGGTGCGGATTTCGCCGTTCGATTCGGCGGCGCGGCGGCACACGTCATTCGCGTCGGTGTTCGTGTATCCGCAGGTGGACGACGAGATCAAGATCGAGATCGACATGGACGACGTGCGCATCGACACATTTCGGTCGTCGGGGGCCGGGGGACAGCACGTCAACATGACGGATTCGGCGGTGCGGATGACGCACTTTCCGACCGGGATTGTGGTGCAGTGCCAGAACGAGCGGTCGCAGCACAAGAACCGCGACAGCGCCATCAAGCAGCTTCGCGCGCGGCTCTACGAATTCGAACTGGAGAAGAAGCGCGTGGAGACGCGCAAGACCGAGGATTCCAAGCTGGAGATCAACTTCGGCAGCCAGATCCGCAACTACGTGCTGGCGCCCTACCGGCTGGTGAAGGACCTGCGCAGCAAGCTGACGATTGGCGACGTGGACCGGGTGCTCGATGGCGACCTGGAGCCATTGATGCACGCTTATCTGGTTTGGCGGAAGACCGGAAAGATAGCCGGCGACGACAAGGACGAGACACCGGAGTGAGCGTCGAACGCGCGGCCGAGTTCATTCGGGCCGGAAAGCTGGTGGCGTTTCCCACCGAGACGGTGTACGGCCTGGGCGCCAATGCGCTGGATGCGGCCGCGGTGGGACGGATTTTCGAGGCGAAGGGGCGGCCTCGGAATATCCCGCTGATTGTGCATGTGGATTCGGTGGAAATGGCGCGCGGACTGGCTTCGGAGTGGCCGGATGCGGCGGAAACGCTGGCGCGACGGTACTGGCCGGGGCCGCTGACCCTGGTGGTTGCCAAGCGGCGGGAAGGCAGAGCAGGATCTCCGCCCCACATTCCGGACGTTGTCACGGCTGGGCTGCCCACCGTGGGTCTGCGAATGCCGGCGCACCCGCTGGCGCTTGCGTTGATCGCCGCGGCGGGCGTGCCTATCGCGGCGCCGAGCGCCAACCGGTTTACGGAACTTTCCCCGACGGTCGCGGCGGATGTGCCGGAGGCGCTGGCGGATTACGTGCTCGATGGCGGGCCGGCGCGCGTGGGGATCGAGTCCACGGTGCTCTCGCTGGTGGGCGCGCCGGTGCTGCTGCGGCCCGGGGTGATTCCGCTGCCGGAGATTGAAGCGCTGATTGGGCCTGTGGGGATGGCCGCCGATCCTGGCGAAGGCGCGCACGAAGCGCCCGGCATGCATCCGCGGCACTACCGGCCGGCGACGCCGCTCTATTTGCTTGGCCCTGGCGAAGCTCCGCCCGCGGGCAAGGGGGTGTGGCTGCGCATTGGCCGCGAAATGCCGGCGGACCCGCGCGCATACGCCGCGGCGCTGTATGAAACGCTGCACCGCCTGGACGAGCGGAGGCCGGATTGGATTGCCGTGGATCGTCCGCCGGATACTCCGGAATGGGCCGGCGTGCTGGACCGGCTGCGAAGAGCGGCGATCGACTAATCTGGTCGTATGGGCGCAAGACTGGCCTTTGGCTGCTGGGCGGCGGTGCTCGCGGTGGTCTTTGCGGCGCAGGGGGCGGACTCGGGGCAGGATCTTCTGACGGCCGCGCGCAGCGGCAATACCGGCGGGGTGCTCGAGCTGCTGAAATCGGCAGTCAACCTCGAGGCTAAGGGCAAGGACGGAAAGACTCCGCTGATCTGTGCAGCCGAACAGGGGCGCCCCGATATCGTGCGGCTGCTGGTTGCGAAGGGCGCGGACCCGCTGGCGCGCGATAAGGAAGGACTCACGGCGTACGACGAGGCGCTGCTCTCCTCGGAAGGCAAAGCCGAGGCGACCCTGGCGCTACTGCCTAAGCCGGAGCGCGTGCGCATTGAGGTGGATGCTCTATGGCTGCCGGTGAACATGATTGGCTCCTGCTTCGAAAGCCGCGGGCAACTGGCGCGCAGCATTCTCACCATCGAGCCGGACGCGATGGCGCTAGGCGCGTTTGCGGAGTACGCGCGGACAGCGGGCAAGGACGCGGTGGAAATTGTCCGCGCCAATTCCGAAGGGCTGAAAGCGGACGCGTCCGCGATGACGGCTACGGACGCGGGGGCCACGGTGGTTCTGACAGTGCGGCCGGGAGTGTCCTGCTCGCAGCAAGCCGACCATCTGAGCCTGGCGATTGACGTTCGCGCGATTCGCGGAGGGCAGCCGGTCTTCAAGAAGACTTTTGGCGGGGGCCTCACGGGCCTGCATGAGCAAACCGCGACGAACCCGGCGCAGTATCGGGCGTTCTTCGACGGGTGGGCCAAGGGACACGCGAGCACGATTTACTGGGATGTGCTGCGGGCGCTGCTGCGGCAGTAAAGAGGGTCGGGCGTGCCCGACCCCTACGAAGCGGGCGTAGGCGCCCTTAATTCTGTTAGACTCGAAATCCTATGCACCGCCGAGAAATGCCAGCCGCTTCCTTCGCCGTGGGGGCCGCGTCGTCCGGCGCCAATATGCCGCACGTGAGTTATATGCTGGCGTTTGAGAACCTGGCGGCCCGCGGGAAGCTCTGGGCCGTGTTTCAGGCCAATCCGGACTGGATCAAGCTGAAGGCGAGCGCGGACTATTCCTCGCCCTCGCTGGTGATCGATATCAGCAACGCCATTCTGGCGCCTGTGGCGGGATCGGACATTCGATAACGGGAGGCCGAGGATGAGGCTCGCGAAAAACGCCTTGCTATTGGCGGCGATTCTGGTGGCGCGCGCGGCGGTGGCGCAAAGCCCGACGGTCGAAAGGCTGCGCTGCGAATACCTGGCGAATCCGCTGGGGATCGACGTAGAGCAGCCGCGCTTGAGCTGGATTTCGGTTCAGGGCGCGCGGGGATGGCGGCAGACGGCTTACCGCATCCTGGCGGCGAGCACTCCCGAGAACCTGCGGAATGATGCCGGCGACCTATGGGACTCGGGCAAGGTCAGCTCGGACCAATCCACGTGGGTAACTTACTCGGGCAAGCCCCTGACCTACGGAATGCGAGCCTACTGGAAGGTGCGCGTGTGGGACGGCGCCAACCGGGCGTCGCCGTGGAGCGAACAGGCCATGTGGTCGATGGGGCCGCGGTCCACGGATTGGAAAGCGAGATGGATTGGCGAGGCGCGCCCCGAAGGCGCCAGGGAAGGCGCGCCGCTCCCGTTTCCGTGGCTCCGCAAGACGGTCACGCTGGCGAGTAAGCCGGAGCGGGCCATGGCCTATGTCAACCCGCTCGGTTACTTCGAGCTGTACATCAACGGCAAGAAAGTGTCGGACGATGTACTAAGTCCTTCCGTAAGCGATTACTCCAAGCGCAATTTGTATGTAACTTACGATGTGACCGACTATCTTACGCCCGGCAAGAATGTCGTGGCGTTGTGGCTGGGACGCGGCTGGTACGTCAGGGGACACCCGGGTGTGATTCACGATGGGCCGCTGGTGAGATCCCAGGTGGACATCACGCTGCCCGGCGGCGCCGTGCAGGTGGCGACAGACGACACGTGGAAGCTGCGGGAGAGTCCCCTGACGCCGCTCGGACGGGGAACGGCATTTGGCGATTATGGGGGCGAGCGCTATGATTCCAGGCTGGAACTGGCGAACTGGAATGGCGTGGAGTTGGACGATTCGGACTGGAAAACGGCCGCGGTGTTCGACCCTGCGCCGGCGATTACAGCGGCGCAGATGGTGGAACCCAACCGGATCATGGAGACCATCCCCGCGGTTAGAGTGGACTCGCTGGCGGCCGGCGGCTACCTGATCGACATGGGCCGGAACTTCACGGGCTGGCTGGAGTATCGCATCCCCTCGGGTGTTCCGGCGGGGACTACAGTCAGGCTCGACTACGCCGATGCCGTGCGGAGCGCGCCGGCGAACGGTGGATTGCAGACACTGAACCAGCGCGACGAAATCGTGACCGACGGCGCCGCTCTGACGTTCCGTTCGCGTTTCAACTATCACGGCTTCCGCTATGTCCGAGTGACTGGGCTCGACCGGGCCCCGGTCATAGAAGATGCCACGGGTTATCAGATCCGCACGGCTTACGATCGCGCGGGTGATTTTGTCTCTTCAAACGAGCTAATGAACCGGATCTACCAGTTAGTCACATGGACTTACCAGCAACTCAGCCTGGGGGGCTATGTGGTGGATTGTCCGACGCGCGAGCGGCTGGGTTATGGAGGCGACGCCGGGACATCGCTCGAAACGGGCATGTTCAATTTCTCGAGCGGAGGGCTGTACAACAGGTGGCTCTCCAACTGGCGCGACGCGCAGCAGCCGGACACGGGAGAGTTGCCGCACACCGCGCCGAACTACCAGGATCAGGGCGGCGGCGGTCCCATGTGGGGTGGTTTCACGGTCACTCTTCCCTGGCAAATGTATCTGCAATACGGTGACAAGCGGGTACTCGAAACCAACTATCCCATGATGCGGAAGTGGCTGGGATACCTGCAATCGGAAACCGTGGGCAACGTGCTCGAAAACCACAAGACATTCGCGATGCGGATGCAGCAGTGGAATTTCCTGGGAGATTGGGTCACGCCCAGCCCGGTGGGAGGCATTAACGGCGACCGGGGCGACCCTCGCAGCGTGCAACTCATCAACAGCCTGCACTATCTGTACCAGGTGCAGATCGCGGCGAAGGCGGCGGCGATTTTGGGCAAGAGCGCAGATGCGGCGATGTATCGAGCGCTGTCGGCGGATGTTGCGCGCGCGCTGCACGGGAAATTCTATGACGCCGCGAACGCCAGCTACGCCACAGGCGAGACGCCTTACCTGGCTTTCCCGCTGCTGGTGAACGTGGTTCCTCAGGAGTTGCGCAAGGCGGTGGCGGACAACCTGGAACGCACGATCCGCGTGAAGAACACGGGGCATCTGGATTCCGGCATGCATGGAACCTACTTCCTGTTGAAGTACCTGATGGAAGCGGACCGCAACGATTTGATCTACCTCATGACTAGCCAGACGGATTTTCCGGGTTGGGGGTATATGCTGGCGCAGGGCGCTACGACGAGTTGGGAAGACTGGCGGGGACGGCAGTCGAACATTCACGACACGCTGATTTCGATCGGCTCGTGGTTCATTCAAGGGATCGGCGGCATTCGCGCGGACCCGAGGGCGCCGGGCTTCGCGCACTTCCTGATCGAACCGGCGCCGGTAGGGGATTTGACGTTCGCCCGCACGAGCTACGAATCGATTCACGGCCAAATCGTGAGCGACTGGAAGATTGAGAACGGGACGCTGCACATGGACGTGACGGTACCGGCGGGGACAACGGCGACGGTGTACATCCCCACTTCCGCGCCCGGCTCGGCGACGGAAGGCGGGCGTCCGGCCGCGCGCTCCCCCGGCGTGAAAGCCGCGCCGGGGGAGGATGGCAAGGCGGTGTTCGAAGTGGGTTCGGGGAAGTATGCCTTCGCGGCTTACCAGTCCATTACCAAGTTGTAGGCGTTGACCGATCCGATCCCCGTCGCGAAGCTCCAGCCGGGGACGGTAGGCGCCGAATAGGCCGGCGAGTAACTCGCGCTCGACGTCGAGAGAGCGCCATCCAGGTTTTGGGTGGTGGTTGGGTGGCGTCCGCCGGTCGTGCTGGTGGTGGAGCCGTAACAATCGACGGACCCGCCGCAGTTGACGTCGTTATCGCCTTCGGTGACGGCATAGAAGATGCAGCCCGCCGTGCTGGTCGTCGAAGAGTTGCACACGAACGCGGGGTTGGCCGCGAGTGAGTAATACACCGCGTTCGGGTTACCCTGGCGACCCGCAATGGGATTTATAAGCGCCTGCTTCTGATTTACGAGCGCCTGGATTGCGGCCATAATGGGCGATGAAAACGAAGTTCCTCCGGCGCCGGACCAACCGCTGGGAGCCCCGGAGCACTTGGCGCCACCCTGCCGGACGTCCGACCAGCAGAAGACGTAATAGTGTCCCCAGATGCCGTTGGCCGCGAAGAGAGACACATCCGGAATGTCGCGCACGCCGTCACCGAAGCCGGCCTGCCAGGACGGCTTGGTATATCCCTTGCAGGTCCCGCCCACCACGCCGGGGGTGGATGGCGCCCCGGTCGCGCAGCCGCTAGGACCGCCGCTGCCCGCCGCCACCACCTGCAAACCTTCCGAAATGGCCGTGCTGCTGTTGCAGAACCCCTTCGCACCGTACGTCGTGCCGCTTCCGAGGTAGGTGGCCAGGAGCACGCTGGCGCAGGAATCGTTCCACGGGATCTCCGGTATGTAGGACTTGGCCGAGCCGTAAGTGGAGGTGTTGGTCGAGTTCCAATAGACGCTATTAGTACCAGCGGCGGAGTCGCCGAAATCGGTTCCGCCCACGGCTACGTTATACGGAGTAGAGGCGAAACCGCTGACGCCGATGCCGTGCGTGGCGCCGGAGGCGCCCGCATCGCAACTGGCAGCCCCTTCATCGCCGGCGGAGACGAACACCGAGACGCCTTCCGCGGCGGCCTGCTGAAACGCGGAATTGAACGCCGCATTGGCAGCGGCGCCGTTTTCCGCCTCGCATTCGCCGTAGCTCATGCTGACGACAGCCGGAGGGTTGGCGTTGTTGACAAGGTTTTGGATGGCAATCAACCCGCCGAAAGTGGTGCTGGTATCGCGGCAGGAGGCCACTTGGATGGCTGCGCCGGGCGCGGCCGCGCTGGCCCATTCGGCATCGAGAATCGCTTCGCCGTCATCGCCTCCGGAGGGAACGCCGGGGTCGGTACAGTTGCTCCTGCCGGTGGGAGGCGCCGGATGGACCGTGGCCAGAGATCCGGTAGTGTAGCTGGAAAGCCCGAACTCGCTACGGAACGTGGTCCAATCGGTTGCGCTATAGAGGTCGGTGTCCTCGACCACCACGATGGTCTGGCCCTGGCCCGCGATGCCGGCGGCGAACAGCTTATTCAGGTTGTAGATGGTGGCCAGATCGGCGGGGACAACCGCCTGAATGGTCTGCTTGCCGGAGACGAAAGTGTAGTCGGGACGAGGCTTGCTCATGGGGTGCGGCCGGAAATCGTGGAGGGAAACCACGCCCGCCACTACCGGCGCCAAGGCTTCCGGAATCCGCGGGTCGCTCATGTTCGCGAGGTGGGACTGTCCGCTGACCTGCAGGTGATGAATCTCGGTGTGGAAGGCGGCGCGGATCTGCCCGGCGGTACCCGAGAAATCGATCGACATGCCGCTTGGGTAGACGGAATTCACCGTAAGGCCGTGCGACAGGAGCCACGCGGAGATGGCGTCAAGGTCCGACTGAGCGGCCCCGAACCTCTCGCCGAACTCGGCCGCAGTGAGCCACTTATGGAAGTTCGGGGAGGCGGGGTCCTGGAGCGACTCGACGAACTGCTGGACGGCCTGCTCCTGCGGGGCGGAGCGCTGCAACTGGAGCAGCACGTGATCCATGGAGAGGTCTTCGGGCGCTAAGCCACGGTCGTTTTGCGGACTGGCCTCAGGCCGGGTGTTGCCGGCGATGGTATGCAGGCTGGTTTCATCGATCCGGCCGGCAATGAGCCCGGGCGCGTTACGTCCGGTCAGGGCCGGTTGGGCCGTGAGCATTTCGGGAAGAGCCAACAGGGAAACCCCAAGAACGAGACAGCAAGAATAGGGCCCAAAACTCCTGGACATGGTTTTCCTCCTGGGAACAAGCTTACACGATAAACAGCGGCGTCGCACTCCCTTTGGGTGCTTAACAGGCCGGTTCAAAAAACCTTAAGGCGCAAAGATGGGGCGGCGGACCGAATCGCGGGTTGGGCCGCCGGCAACGACCGTCACCCGTGAGAAGCCTTCGTCCACGGTGGGCGGCGTAAGCTTACGCGCCATTTTGGTCATGGTTTCCTCCGGAACCACGAGGTTGCGCCGCCGGTTACGGTCGCGGCACACGTCGAGCGGGACGTCGAAGAACACGGCTTCGATCTCGCAAGCATACGATTTGGCGATGGCGATGTAGGGCGCGCGCTCGGCGGGCGTCAGGTTGGTCGCGTCGATGGCGGTGGCCGGGCGTCCGATCTGGAGGCGCTGCTTGAGAAGATAACGGAGGGTCTGGAAGACGCGGCGGTTGACGGTCTGGTCGCCTTCATCGTCCGCCAGCAGGCCGCGTATGGCGTCCGAGGAGAGCCCGCCGGCGCCGGTACGGGCGAGCCACGTGGATTTGCCCGACCCCGGAAGTCCCACCAACACCACGATGCGCATCAGGGACATGATAGCTCGCGGGGGCCAGAAGCCTCGCGCCACTGTAAGCTGGAGGGAGACCAATGAAGATCGGGATCGACCTTGGCACCACCAATTCGGCGCTGGCTTATATTGACGAACGCGAGGCGGAGGACCGGGACTTCCCGCCGGTGCATGTTTTCGAGACGCCGCAGCTTGTGGCGGCGGGACGCACGGAAGCCCGGCGGACGCTGCCTTCGTTCTTGTTCCTGGAAGAGGGGCAGCCGGTGGGCGCTTACGCGCGCGACCAGGGTGCGCTGGTGCCGACGCGGCTCGTGCATTCGGCCAAGTCCTGGCTTTCCAATCCGGACGTGGACCGTACGGCCAAGATCCTGCCATGGGACTCGCAGGAAACCGGGCGGGTGCTTTCGCCGGTGGAGGTGTCGGCGCGGATTATCGGCAAGTTCCGCGAGGAGTGGGACCGGGCGATGGGCGCGCCGCTGGCCGGGCAGGAGATTGTGCTCACGGTTCCGGCGTCATTCGACGAAGAGGCGCGTGAACTCACGGTGATGGCGGCGCGGGACGCGGGCCTGGAAAAGCTGACGCTGCTGGAGGAGCCGGCGGCGGCCTTCTACTCGTGGATCTCCAACAACCTGGCGCTATCGCGCAAGAAGCTGTTCGACGGACAGACGGCGCTGGTGTGCGACGTAGGCGGAGGCACCAGCGATTTCAGCCTGATCCGCGTCTCGCGCGACGGCGACCTGGTCAACTTCACGCGCACGGCGGTGGGCAAACACCTGCTGCTGGGCGGGGATAATCTGGACCTTACGCTGGCGTGGCTGGTGGAAACCAAGCTGGGCGCGCAACTTTCCATCCGGCAGCGGAGCGCGCTGCGGCGGCAGTGCTCGGCGGCCAAAGAGAAGCTGCTGAACGATGGGAACCTTAAGAGCGTCGAAATCACGGTGCTGGGGACGGGGACGGCGCTGATCGGGCGGTCGCTGAAGAGCGAGATTCTGCGCGAAGAGGCGTTGGAGTTGGCGCTCGAAGGGTTTCTGCCATTCACGGAGCGCGGCGAGGCGCCGAAGGAAGAGAAGCGCAGCCTGTTCCGGGAGCTTGGGCTGCCCTACGTTTCCGACGCGGCCATCACGCGGCACCTGAACGCATTTCTGGAGCCCACGGGGCAGACGCCGGACGCCATCCTGTTCAACGGCGGGTTCTTCATTCCGGAGATCCTGCGGACGCGGGTGGCGGATGTGGTGGAGCGGTGGTACGGACGGCGGCCGGAGATTCTGGAGAATTCGGAACTGGACCTGGCGGTGGCGCGCGGGGCGGCCTATTACTCTTACGTGCGGTCGACGGGCAGCGGCATCCTGGTGCGCGGAGGATTGCCGCGAACCTATTTCATCGGCCTAGGCGAGCCGGGCGAAGGGAAGTTTCCGGCGGTGTGCCTGGTTCCGCGCGGCGCGGAGGAAGGAGCGGCCATCGAGATCGATAACGGCGCGCTGCAACTGGTGGCGAACCGGCCGGTGTCATTCCGTCTGTACAGCTCGCTCAGCCGCACGGGCGACCGGGTGGGAGACGTCGTGGAGTTCGCGGCGGACGATGCCGAACTGCACATGCATGCGCCGCTCGACGCCGTGATCCGCTACGGCAAGAAGGCCGAGGAGCGGCTGATCCCGGTGAAACTGGGAGCGCGGCTGACGGAAATCGGGACGCTCGAAACGTGGTGCGAGGCGAAAACGGGAGAAAACCGCTGGAACCTTCAATTCGAGCTGCGCAAGAAGGCGGCGGCGGTGGCCGAACGCAAAGCGGCGGCGGTGGTGAGCGAGCAGGCGATGCGGAATTCGGTGGAGCTGATCCAGGCGGTGTTCTCGCCGAACGCGAAATCGCCGGTGGCGCCGGAGGAGGTCCCGGCCAAGCTCGAACAGAGCATGGGGCTGGGAAGGAATTCGTGGCCGGTGTCCGCCATACGGCAGATTGCCGACGCGTTTCTGGCGATGGCCGATGGACGCAAGAAGAGCCCGGCATATGAGATCCGGTGGCTCAACCTGTGCGGGTTCTGCATGCGGCCGGGGTTCGGGTATCCGGGCGACGATTTCCGCATCGAGCAGGCGCGCCGCGTGTACGCTGCCGGCCTGACTTACGCGAACCAGGCGCAGTGCGAAATCGACTGGTGGATCTTCTGGGGACGCGTGGCGGGCGGGCTGAACCGCAATCAGCAGACGGACATCTACCAGAGGCTCTCGGCGAACCTGCTGCCGCGCGGCGCCAAGAAACCGCAGCGCATCAACGCGTCGCTGCTGCGCGAGATGTGGCGCACGGCGGCGAGTCTGGAACTGTTGCCGATCGGCACGAAGACGGAACTGGGGGAGGCGCTGATCCGGCGCGTGAAGGCTGGGGATTTCAAGGAAAGCGAGCTGTGGTGCCTCTCTCGGCTGGGGGCGCGGAAGCTGTTTTACGGGCCGATCAATCTGGTTGTGCCGCCTGCGACGGCGGCGCGCTGGGCCGAAGCGCTGCTAAACGTGGCGAACGCGGGCGATGCGCTGGCGGCCCTGGCGCGGCGTTCTGAGGATGCCATGCGCGATCTGCCGGCCGTTACCTATGAGAGCGTGAAGCGAAAGCTCGCGGCGATGCCTCATGCCGAGCGACTGCTGGCGGTGCTCGAAGGCGAAGCCGGAGACGAGCGGGCGCTGGAGCGGATTTTCGGGGAAGAATTGCCGTCGGGGCTGGTGCTGGCGGAGTAGGCAGGCGCCGGCGCGGCCGTCAGGGCGCGCGGTAGACATCGCGCCATCCACCGGTCGGGATCAACACTCCCACGATAGCTCCAACGATGGCTCCGACGGGAGTAATCACCTCTTTGCCGGCGTTGGGCGCGATATTGAAATAAGAGCCTTCATCGTGGCGATCGACAGCGGCGCCAATGGCGAGACCGGCGCCGGCGCCGACGGCAAGGCCGATTAGCGTGTTCCGCCCGCGGTGCGACCTGCCCTTCAATTGCACCCTCCGGATTTGCGCGCGAGATAGGGCCTGGTGGCTTGCCCCCGTCTGGATTGCGAGCGAATCGGCGGTGACGCCGCTGAGGTTTCCGCGAACCGTTCTCCCGCCGGAGAGCGTGACACGGATCGCGGCGCCGGGCGCCACTTGGTTGAGGCCGGCCCAGTTGCCCGTGGACGATGATGGTTGGGCCGAGGCGTTGCCGGCAAGGCCCGCGACCCACAACGCCGCTAATCCGAACGCGATCCCTGGTTTAATCACGGACTCGATCTTTCCGCCGCTGATTTGGCAAACAATTATATCAGCCGCGCGAAGCGCTATTTGAGGTAGGCGCGCAGGGCCGCCACCAGGTCGTCGGCGGCGCGGGTTTGCTCGTCGGTCGCGGTGTCATCGGTGGCAAGAATGTGAAATCGAATATGGCCTTCGATCACCTCCGCCATCAGCGCGTCCATGGCGCCACGGCAAGCGGAAATGTTGTGAAGCACCTCGGCGCACTCCCCTTCCTGGTCGAGAGCCCTCTCAATCGCCCCTACCTGGCCCATGATTCTGCGGACCCGGTTTAATAGCCTCTTCTTCTCCTCTTGGGTATGCGCCATGTGAATATTCTGTCACAAATCCAGGCGTAAATTAGCTTGACGCGGATACCCCGGCCGGTATACTCTATTTTTGGGGAGCCCCATTGGGGCAGCCCCATTCCAGGAGAGAGGAGGCCCATGCCGTCCGGCGAAGGCAACAGTCGATTGCGCGAACAGCACTGTACCGAACCGGCGGAGCCTCCGTCACTGGATCGCTCCTCCCTCTGACTCCTTAGTGGTGGTGTTACTCAAGTGTCTTAACCGCTTGGCAGCTCACGGAATGTCAAAACAAGAAGGCAGGCCAGGAGGCCCGCCCCACCGGAGCGGCAAGGTCGGTAGCGAGAAAAATGACGATCAAGAATAGACCAGCCTGGCTTCTCACGGTGGCATTGCTGCCGCTAGCGTCGGCGACGGCGCAGTCCCCCGCCGGCGACCAGATCCCGGCGCCGGAGCGCTGGAACCTGTACTACCAGGCCACTTCCATCGGCCAGTATCACGGCAGCTTTCCGTCGCCGTATTCCAGTCCGTTCAGCCTGCAGGGTCACCCCGAGGCCGAAGCCTCGCTGACCACCACGCTGTTCTTCGGACTGCGCCTGGCGACAAACACGCTGCTCTATTTCGACCCCGAGATTGCCGGTGGCCGCGGCTTCAGCGGCACCAATGGCCTGGCCAATTTTTCGAACGGCGAAATGCCGCGCGTCGCCAAGGCCACCCCCACGCCTTACCTCGCGCGGCTCTATGTCACCCAGGACTTCGGTTTCGGGACGGCACGCGAAGCCACCGAAAGCGATGAGAACCAACTGGCCGGCAGCCGTCCCATGACGCGTTACTCCATCACCCTCGGCCGTTTCTCCGCCACCGATTTCTTCGACGACAACCGCTATACGCACGACCCGCGCACCCAGTTCATGGGCTGGGCCATCATGTATAACGGCGCCTGGGATTATGCCGCCGATACGCGCGGCTATACCTGGGGCTGGGTCCACGAGTTCCACACGCGCAACTGGTCGGTGCGATACGCCAGCGCCGCCATGCCGCGCGTGGCCAACGGGGAACGCTTCGACCGCCAACTGTTCCGCGACCGCAGCGACATGTTCGAAGGCGGGTTCCACGCGAAAATCCGCGAACACGAAGGCGCCGTCCGCCTGCTCTCCTATATCAACCGGTTCGATGGCGCCTCCTACGCCGACGCCATCCGGCGCGCCCAGGCGACCGGCACGCAGCCCAACATCGCGGTCGATCAGAGTCCCGGCACGCTCAAGTACGGCTTCGGGATCAGCGCCGATCAGGAGATCCTGAAAGACCTTGGCGTTTTCGGGCGCCTCGGCTGGAGCGACGGCAAGACCGAGAGCTTCGCCTTCACCGCCATGGACCGCCTTGCCACGCTCGGCGTTTCTCTCGACGGCTCGCGCTGGCATCGCCCCGGAGATACCGCTGCCACCGAGGTCACCGTCGGCGGCCTTTCCGCGGTGCACGCCCAATACCTGGCAATGGGCGGCTATGACTTTTTAATTGGCGACGGCGCACTCCGCTACGGCCCCGAAACATCCTGGGAGACATACTATTCGGTGCGCGTCATGCCGTCTCTTTTCGCCACATTCGGACTCGACCACGTCGATAACCCCGCCTACAACCGCGACCGCGGCCCTGTGTGGATTGGCACGTTCCGCCTCCACGTGGAAACGGGCAAGAAGTGACGGCCGGATGCGGGGCGCCTATTGCGAGGCAATGTGGACCACGAAGGCCAACTGCGCGACCGCGTCCAGTTTTTCCACCGCGATATGCCCGGTTAACTCATTGCCCTCCTGACCCGCGACGGTGAAACCGGCTTTGCGCAATTGCTCGAGCGAATCGGCCGGGGCGTCCGTGAGGGTGATGCGCACGTTGGTCTCGCCGGTACGCATGCGCTGGACCAGCGCGAGGAGCGCCGGGTCGATTTTCGCGGTCACCTTGGCGGCGGGAGCCGACGATGCGTCGGCCTGAGCCTGCGGCAGCGGAGCAGGCGCAGGGGCGGCCATATTCGGACGCACGGCCATCGCGGACATAGCGCCGCCCGCGGCCTGTTCGGCAGGCAAGACGCCGCCCACGCCCACGGGGCCGCCCCCGCCTCCACCTCTGCCGCCGCGCGCCTGGCCCAGTTGGCCCGCGGCGAGCGGCCCAGCCCGCACGAGCGCGGTGGCCGCCAGGGGCCGGGGAATTTCCGGACGCCCCACGACAAACGCGCGCTCGAAGGGAGGCGCAGGGCCTTGCGTCGGCTTGAATGGGGGCGGCATCAGCATGGCGGGCGGGTGCGCCGCTGCCTTGTTCACGCTTTCGAGGTCGAAGATGCGGCGGGGACGCGCCGGCTCAGGCGGCAGCGACCCGTTCACATCGACCCTGTTCGGCTGGGTCGCCACGACTACCACTCGCGGCGGTGTAAAGTGCACCTGCCGCGCCATGTATCCGCACAGCGTCACGAAGCACGCCACGGCCGCGAGACCCACGGCGTGCCCCCACATCCAGCGCGCCGCGCGCTGCCGCCAGGTTGCGGGCGCCTCGCCGAGCGCCGCCAGCAACTGCGCCTTAACGGCCGGGTCGCGCAACAGGTCGCGGAGGGGCTGTTCTTGCGCCAGAGCGTCAAACAACTGCTGGTCCTCCAGCGCGGTTTCGAAAAGCGCGCGACGCTCCTCCCCGGTGAGCGTGCCGGTGGCGTAGCCTCCCAGCATTTTCCGCACTTGATCCCGGCTCATCGCTTTCCCGGCTCCCACTGGCCGCCCATCAACTCCAGCAGGTGCTTGCGGCACCGGTGGTCCCAAGTATAGATCGTGTTGACGGCGGCCGCCCCCATGATCTTCTGAATCTCCGGAAACGACTTCCCCTGGAGCTTCAGGCGGATCAACTGGCGGCAGCGTTCTCCCAATTGGCCCACGGCGGCGGTCAGGCGATCGAGCATCTCCTTTCGCTCCAGGTAATCGGCCGGGTTGGAATCCAGATCCGGCAGCGGAATATCGGCGACTGAGACCTGGTTGTACTCGCCCCGGCGGACCGCTTTCCGGCGCAGGCTCATGATCTTGAACCGAACAATCTGCAGGGAAAGCGGCAGCAGGTCTTCCGGGCGCTCGAGATACGCGTACTTCTCGTGGAGCAGCATGAGGGTCTCCTGCGCCACATCCTCAGCGACATCTCTCGATACATGAAATGCCGCGAAGGCGACGATCCTTTCACGAAGCTTGGCCAGGACTTCTTCGCGCTCCACAGGTTCAGTGAAATCATAGCACCGTCGCGCGGCGGAGCCGATCCGCTCGGGCCAGCAGGGTATGCGGATTGACGCGTGCAAGCTCCGGGCGTTACACGTTCAGCTTGGAGGAATTCCCATGCCGGAGAAAAAGGTGGTAATCCTGGATGGCGCCGGAGCCGGGGATGGCGACCTGGCGCCAATTCTTCGCGAGCTATCTCAAGCGCTCGAAGCCGGCGGAGCGCAGGTCGAGACTTTTCCCCTGCGCGAAATGAGACTGGCCCACTGTCTCGGTTGTTTCGATTGCTGGGTGAAGACCCCCGGCGTGTGCGTGGAAGCGGATGCGGGCCGCGAGATCGCCAAGGCGATGGTCCGCAGCGATGTAACGGTCCTCTTCACCCCCGTGACTTTCGGAGGCTACTCGCCGGAGCTGAAGAAAATGGTGGACCGGTTCGTTCCCCTCGCTTCCCCTTTCTTTCAGATGGATCATGGGGAGGTTCACCACCCGCCGCGCTATGCGCACCTGCCGCGGCTCATGATGGTGGGCGTGCAGCGCCAACCGAATTCGCATGAAGCCCACATCTTCAAGACCCTGGCGGGACGCAACGCGATCAATTTCCATCCGCCTAGCTACGCCGCGGAAGTGGTTCCCGCCACGGATGACGCCGACGCGTTGCCCGCGCGCTTCGAATCGCTTCTGATCCGGTCCGACGCCCTGCCATTCGGCGATGCGGCCGCGTCGCTCATGCCGGCGCCGGTGGTGGCTGGTACGGCAACGGAACCGGCCGGCGCGCGAAGAGCGCTGTTGATCGTGGGCAGCCCCAAGACGAAAGAACCCTGCACGTCGGGCGTGTTAGGGGGCTACCTCCTGGACCGTCTCAAAGAGCGCGGCTGGGAGACCCAATCGCTAACGCTTCGTGCCAGCCTGAATCGCGCGGAGGGTGAGCGCGAACTGCTTTCGTCGGTGGACCGCGCCGGGCTGATCCTCTTGGCGTTCCCTCTTTATGTGGATGCTTTGCCGCATCTTGTGACCAAGGCCCTGGCGCTGATGTCGGCCCACCGGCACGCGGATCGCGCGCCCTCCGTGCAGCGTCTGGCGGCGATGGTCAACAGCGGCTTTCCCGAGACGCACCAGAACGCCGTGGCGCTAGCCATCTGCCGCGAGTTCGCGGCTCAAAGCGGCTTCACGTGGGCCGGCGGCCTCGCCTTGGGCGGGGGAGGCGTAATCGGCGGCCAGCCCCTAACAGGTGCGAACGGTCCGAACGTCCAATTTGTCACCGCGGCCTTGGAGATGGCCGGCGCGGCACTGGCCGAAGGACTGCCGGTGCCGGCCGAGGCGGTAATGACGATCGAAAAGAACCGCATCCCGTTTGCCCTGTGGCGGCGGCTGTACGCCTGGATGGGCGGCAGAGGCTTCGAAAAACTGGCGGCGAAGAACGGGATCGGCAAGGACCAGTTGCGGGCGCAACCGTACGCGCTGTAGGACGCGAACGTACTAAAACGATCCAATTTGCAAGATCTAGTTTGGCGGCCTGTGATAAGATGCCGGTAAATTCGGAGCCGGCATGGGAATCCGGCTTACGATTCACCACGTAAGGAGGGGGATGTATGGCCGCTCCAGCAATTCGCATAGGCGCGCATCGCGCGATGCCGCGCTATACCAACACAGCCAAGGCTCGGGGATATGCCGGAGGCGGTTCGAGCGAGCAGAACTGCGCCGTCTGCGCGGCTGCGGGGGCGGTGAATCTTTCTCGCGGGCGTTCGGTGCTGAACACCGGAAAGGTGGCGGACCAGCTCAATACCTCCGACAGCAAGATGGGGATGGGGTCCTCTGTGGATACCCAGGCTGCCAATATCGCGCAATTCGTCGAAAGCCAGACAGGACGGCACTCGCAGATTACCGGCTCGATGGACGCCGGCGTGGCTTACGCGGAGGCGACTGCGCGGATGCAGGGGTACCCTGACGGAACCGTGTTCGCGGTTTGCGTCTCCGGCATGCTTGTGGGCGAAACGACGGGCCGCAAGTGCCATTGGCTGAATGCGCTGAAAGCGGGTGGGAACGTCCGGTACTTCGATTTTCAGTCCAACCGGACATTTCGCACCACGACGCCAACCGGAGGGCAGAACCCGGCAACTTCGACGGTGCCCATAATCGGAGTGGTCAGTCAATTATCCACGGGCGTGACCAATTCGAAAATGCATAGCGCGGATCAGCCCGGGGCTTTCGCGACGGGCACAGTGGACTGCGTCATCGTGGCTTTCCCAAAGAGCTGACGGCAACTCAGCCTCCGGCTTCCGCGGCATAGCCCCCCGCCTTCTTCATCAGCATCTCCGCGTTCAGCGCGCCTTCCGGCGTCTCTTCGTGCTTGAACATCAGGTACAGGTCGCGGCCGGCGGCTAACAATTCCTTGGCGCGCGCGGCGATGGCATTCACGTCGGCTTCGCTATAGTCCGGCTTGCGCAGGCGGTAATAGGCGAAATCGGCTGTGATTACTTCGGGGATCTCCAGTTTCTCGGATTCCGCCAGGCAGAGCGCCGCGTTGCGCTGCCGCAGCTCGCCGTATACCGGCTCCGTGAGCCAGGACTCGTGGCGAAATTCGAAGGCGTAGCGCATGCCGGTGGGGAGCAGCGCCAGATAATCCCGCAACGCGGCGACGTCGCACTTCATGTTGGGCGGCAGTTGGAACAGCACCGGGCCCAGCCGCCGCGAGGTACGCAACGGATCGATGGCCTTGAGGAATACGTCGGTGGCCTGTTCGGCGTTCTTCAGCCGCAGCATGTGCGTGATCCGCATGTGCGCTTTCACGGCGAAGACGAACCCGGGCTGCGTCGCCGCCACCCAGGCTTCGAGCGTCGCCGCCGCGGGCAGGCGCCGAAACGTGTAGTTGATCTCCACGCAATTGAGGCGTCGGGAGTAGAACGCGAGGAATTCCTTGGCCGGAAGCTTAGCCGGGTAAAACGCCGGTTTCCAGGCCGGATATGCAAAGCCGGAAGTTCCGGCAAAAAGCGTTGCCATGGCTTATCATTATCTCTGTCTGGAGAGCGGAATGTTAGTACATATTGCTGCCAGTTGGCTGGCCAGCGCCCTGGCGTTGTGGATTGTCGCACAAATCGTTCCGGGCATCGAGGTTCGGGGCTTCGGCGCGGCTCTGGCAGCCACCGTCGTCATCGCCTTGGTCAATGGGACCATCGGCGTGGTTCTGAAGTTTCTGTTCTTCCCCGTCACGCTGCTGACGTTGGGGCTTTTTCTGCTGGTGCTGAACGCCCTGCTGCTGAAGCTCGCCTCGCTGTTCGCGCCGGGGTTCGCCGTACACGGGTTTATCCCGGCCGTGCTGGGTTCCGTGGTATTGACCATCCTGGGCAGTCTGCTGCGGCACATGCTGGTTCCCGGCCGCCCGGGCACTACGTATCTATAGAACATGACGGCCCCGCAAACTCCCGGCGAACTGGCCGCCGCTCTGGGCGACGCCGCCGCGCACGGCCGCGCCATTTCCATCGAGGGGAACGGCTCGAAGCGCCTGATGGCGGGCCCCACAGCGCCGGCGGAGTGCGCCATCGCCACCGCCAAGATGAACCGCGTGATCGAGTACGAACCGCGCGACCTCACCATCAGCGTGGAGGCCGGGCTGCCATGGCGGGAATTGACCAGCCTGACGGGGCGGAACCGGCTGATGGCGCCGCTCGATCCGCCGTTCGCCCCGGCGGCCACGGTGGGCGGCGTGATCGCCTCAAACGGAAGCGGCCCGCGGCGGCGGCTCTACGGCACGGCCCGCGACCTTGTCATCGGGATGACGTTCGCCACACTCGAAGGCAAGCTGGTGCAATCCGGCGGCATGGTGGTGAAGAACGTCGCCGGCCTCGATATGGCCAAGCTCATGATCGGCTCCTTCGGGACGCTGGCGGCCATCGCGTCGGTCAATTTGAAGCTGGCGCCGGCGCCGGAAGTGGAACGCAGCTTCCTGCTGGCATTCGATTCGCTTCCCGGAGCCATGGCCGCGCGCAACGGCATCCTGGCCAGCGCGCTTCAGCCGGCTGCCGTGGATCTGTTGAACCAACGTGCCGCAGGCTCCATGGGGACGCCGCCGTGGCTCCTCGCCATTCGTACCGGCGGCAACCGGGCTACGGCCGACCGTTACGAGCGGGAATTCGCGAAACTGGCGGAGTGGGAGGCCCTCGAAGGCCCCCGCCACGAAGCTCTTTGGAATACCATCGAAAGCTTCACGCCCACCTTCCTGGAGCGGAACCGCGACGGAGCGGTAGTGCGCGCCTCGTGTACCCTGAAAGGGTTGGAGGAAGCGATGGCCTCCTTCCCGGGCCCGGCGCTGGCGCGGGCGGGTTCGGGGGTTTGTTATGGGTACTTCGAAGAATCCGAAGCGGCGGCGCGCTGGATGGCGGATGCCGCCGGACGCCGTTGGAAGGTTGTGATCGAGTTTTCGCCCGAAGAGCGCAAGGGGACGCTCGACTTGTGGCCCGCTCCCGGGCCGGATTTCGATCTGATGAAGCGGCTGAAGGGGATGTTCGATCCCTCCAATCTCCTCAACCGCGGTCGGCTCTATGGCCGCATCTGAACATAGCGCGTACGGTCCGCAGCAGGTGGATCTGGACCGCTGCATCCACTGCGGCCTGTGCCTGAACGCATGCCCCACCTACCGCGAGCTGGGCCTCGAAATGGATTCGCCGCGCGGCCGCATTTACCAAATGGTTCAGGTATCGAATGGGGCGGCGATCGCGCCCTCCTATGTGGAGCATATCGGCTTGTGCCTGGCTTGCCGCGGCTGCGAATCGGCATGTCCGTCGGGCGTGCGCTATGGCCGGATGGTGGAAGGCGCCCGCGCGGAAATCGAAGCCAAGGTGAAGCGCGGGTGGCTGGCGAACCGGGCGCGCCATTTCCTCTTTGCCCACGTGCTGCCGTCGCGAGCTGCGCTGACGTTGGCCGGGACGCTGGTTTACCTATATGAAGCAAGCGGCGCAAAGGCCCTGATGCGGGCGGCGGCTCGCCTTAAGCTACTCGGCAGGCTGGCAGATCTGGCCCAACTGGCGCCTTCCGCCGAGCCGCCCTTCTTTTTCAGGGAGATCGGCCGGACGTTCCCGGCGCGCGGCGCGCGCCGGTATCGCGTGGCCTTTCTGTCCGGCTGCGTGGCCAACGTACTCTTCGCGCGGCTCAACGAGGCCACCGTGCGCGTGTTGCAAACGAACGGCTGCGAGGTGGTGGTTCCGGAGGGCCAGGGCTGCTGCGGGGCGCTGCACGTTCACGCAGGCCTGCGAGAGGAGGCGCGCAGACTGGCGCGGCGCAACATCGACGCTGTGCTCGCGGGCGAATTCCACGCTATCGTGACCAACGCCGCGGGATGCGGTTCCACTCTCAAGGAGTACGGCGAGTTGCTGGCGGAAGATCCGGTGTACGCGAAGAAGGCAGCGGATTTCGCCGCCCGCATGATGGACATCACGGAATTTCTCGCGGCCATCGAACTAAGCCGGGACATAGGGCGGGTGGACGCCACCGTTACCTATCAGGATTCGTGCCATCTGGCGCACGGCCAGCGCATCCGTACGGCCCCGCGCCAATTGCTGGCGGATGTGCCCGGCCTGACGTTCCGCGAGATGCCGGCCTCCGATATTTGCTGCGGCAGCGCCGGCGTCTATAACGTCGAACGGAGTGAAATGGCCATGCGGATTCTGGCGCATAAAATGGAATCGGTGAATTCGAGCGGCGCGCGGATCGTGGCCACCGCCAACCCCGGCTGCATGTTGCAGCTTCAGGCCGGAGTGCGGTTGCACGGCTCCGGCCAGCGCGTGATGCACGTGGTGGAAATCCTGGATTTGGCGTACCGAAATTTCCGTTGAGGCGGCATGCAGCGGGCGGCTACCATTGAACTGATTCTGTGCTGGCTGGCGTGGGCCTACCCATTTGTGTTCCGGGCCCCGCACTACCAGAAGCGCGCCTCCACCGTGGCCACCGCTTCGACGCTGGTTGGCCTGGCGCTCGAATGCGCCGGAATCTTCATCGCCGTGAGGTTTTATTGGCGGCCCGCCAGCCAGCCTCCCGGGATCGCGCGCATCCTCGGGTCCATGGCACTCGGCCCCGTGGGCGCCATCCTGGCGTGGACCGCCGTCAAGCATCTCGGCAGGCAGTTCCGGATTCGCGCGGGCCTGTATGAGGATCACGAACTGGTTCGCAGCGGGCCGTACGCTGTCGTGCGGCATCCCATTTACGCCTCCATCCTCGCAATCCTCTTGAGCACGCTGCTCTTATTGACTCCCTGGCAGTGGATCGCCGTTTCCCTCGCGCTGTTCGCCGCCGGCACGGAAATCCGTGTCCACGTGGAAGATAAACTGCTGGCCTCGCGCTTCGGCCGGGATTTTGAGGATTACCGCCGCCAGGTCCGTGCTTACGTGCCGCTTGTGCGCTAAGAGAGCGCCCGCCGGGCCGTCTTCTGCATAGAAGGATTCCGCTTCGGAAAGGCGAAGATCGCATCATGAGGAGACCCCTGGGGATTACCGCGGCGATTCTGGCGTTGGCGGCGTGCTCCGCGCTGAGCCAGACCCCCGCCGCGGCGCCGGCCTTCGAAGTCGCGTCCATCAAGCCGTCTCCGCCGCTCGATGTGAACGCCATCATGTCGGGCAAGATGCACGTCGGCATGAAGACCGACGCGGCCAGGGTGGATATCGGATTCATGTCGCTGGCGGACTTGATTCGCATCGCCTACAAAGTGAAGCCTTTCCAGATTTCCGGTCCGGATTGGATGGGATCCCAGCGGTTTGATATTCAAGCCAAAATGCCCGACGGCGCTTCCACGGATCAGGTCCCCGAGATGCTCCAGGCGTTGCTGGCGGACCGGTTCAAGCTGGTGTTGCATCGCGACACGTCGGAGCACCCCGTGTATGCGCTCATCGTAGGGAAGAGCGGGTCCAAGTTGAAGGAGGCCGCGCCCGATCCGTCCCCAGACGCGGCCCCAGCCGAACCTCCTAAAGGCGCCATCACTATCGGGTCTGGGAACGATCAGATACAAATAACTCCCCAGGGCGGCCAAGGCGTCGCGATCTCGAGCGCTCAAAGCGGAAAAATGCGGATGACGATGAACGCCGAAGGGACCATGCAACTGGCAATGGAGAAAATGACCATGCCGGCCCTGGCCGACGCCCTGACGCCGTTCCTCGATCGGCCGGTGATCGACATGACCGGGCTGAAGGGCAATTACCAGGTGACGCTGGACCTCTCGATGACGGATTTGATGGCCGTCGCGAGAACATCGGGCCTCAGCATCCCCGGAATGCCGTCCATGCCCTCCCTCCCCGTGGGTTCCGGCCGGCCGGCCGACGCGGCTTCCGACCCATCGGGCTCCGCAATCTTTGCGGCCGTGCAGCAGCTAGGCCTCAAGCTGGACCCGCAGAAGCAGCCGGTGGAGCGCCTGATTGTCGATCGTCTTGAGAAGATGCCATCCGAAAACTGACCGTACCGCCGCCGGTCTCCGCCGGCGGTGTCCTCCGCACTTGCAACACTCCGCCCCCTTCCAGCGTCTAATAATCAGCGCGCATGGACGACCATCGAACAGTGCGTCCACCCTTGGCTTGCCGGGCGCTGGTTCGCGTGGCAAGCTGGATTGCGCCGCCCCATGCGCGCCCCGCGTGGCGCGCCAAATGGGACTCCAACCTGTGGAACTGGTGGGTTCTTTTCGAGCGCGGCGAGCTGACCGGCCGCGATTCCGCCGAACTGATCCGCTACAGTTGGGGCGCCTTGGCAGACGCCTTTTGGCTGCGGTTCAGCCGGGAATACCTGCGGCGGGCCATCCGCGGCCCGGGGTTCGTGCTGGCGGCCGCAGCCGCCATGCTGCTGGCCATGGCCGCGGTAACCCACGGTTTCAGGGGACCGCGCGCTCTGTTCGTGCCCTTACCGCTCGACGATCCTGGTTCGTTGGTGGCCATTCAGTATTCCGGCGCCATGAACGAGCCTTCCGGCGTTCCTCCGCGGCTGGTTCCGCTGTGGCGCGCGAAGTCGGCGCTGCTCTCCGGTCTCGCCGGCTATTGGCGCCCGCAAGGTACGCCGCGCGCCTGGGTGACCGCCAATTTCTTCTCCCTGCTTGGGGTGCAGCCGGCTCTGGGGCGCACGTTCCGGCCCGGCGACGGCAATGTGGCCGTGTTGAGCGGCGCGGCCTGGCGGACGGTGTTCGGCCGCGATCCACGCGTCATCGGCAGAACCATCGACGTCGATGGAGCGCCGTACGCCATTATCGGCGCCTTGCCGGACACGTTTTGGGCCATCTCACGCAGCATCGATATCTGGACGCCGTTGACTCTTGAGCCGCAACCGTCCCCCGGCGTTCCGTTCCTCATTGGCGCAGTGGGCAGGCTGAAGCCCGGCGCGTCGGAGGACGCCGTACGCGCCGAGCTCTTCAATATCGCCCTTAGAGCCAACCAGTTCCTGCCGCGGCCGCCGCAGGTGACATCGTTCAACGCCTTGCCGACGCTCCCCTACGGCCCCTACATGTTCGCGCTGTTGTTCGCGCTGGTGGCCGGAGCGCTGCTGGTGGCCAGAGCGCTTCCGCCGCCCACCAGCCGCGGATTGAAGGGCTGGTCGTTCCTGGTGTCGAAGACCTTGCTTGTAGTCGCGGTCCCGCTGCTGCTATGGGTGGAGATCGATGGCGTCATTCTTTCCGCCGTGCCCGCGAGCCTTCTCCGCAACATGATTCTGGTGGCGTTGACGCCCGCGTTCATCTTTATCTGCGCGTTTGCCGTATGGTGGAGCTTCGCCGACCAGCGTGGCCGCTGCCCGGTGTGTCTACAGCTTCTAACCATGCCGACATCCATCGGTTCCTGGAGCAGCGTGCTGGACCCCGCTACCACGGAACTGATCTGCGATTCCGGCCATGGCTCACTCGCTTTTCCCGAAACCGAGGGCGGTCTGCCGGACCGGTGGACGAACCTCGATCCCTCGTGGAGCGAGCTTTTCCGCGGAAAGCCGTAGGGGTCGGGCATGCCCGACCCCTACCCGGCATCACGTCGCGATGTTTATTCGAATCTGCTCGCAAAGTCCTCGAAATCCCGCCGCAGATCCGCCAGCGCCGTCTCAAGCGCCGCGATCCGCTCACGGTCCGACGGGCCGCGCTCCGCAACCGGCGGCGGCGCTTCTATCGCTGCAAGCTCGCCCGACAGCAAGTGCCCCCAGCGCGGCTCCTTCAACCCCTGCTGGCGTGGAAGTTGCTTCGCGAACCCCATTTCGGCCAGATGGTTGAGCGTCGCTTCCACCGCTTCCAGGTCGTCGAACGGGTAGAGCCGTTCGGTGCGCCCTCGCAATTCCCCGGTGGTCTGAGGCCCTCGCAGCATTAACAGGCACATCACCGCCGCCTCCCTCCGCCCCAGGTTGAACTTCTCGGTGAACCGCTGGGCGTGCTTGGGCACGCGGCTGTCTCCGCCGGTGATCCGCAGGGTCAATCCCTGGGCCCGCAACTCCGCCAGGGCCTCTTCCACCACGGCTTCGTCGTAGCTGACCACCGGCTCGCGGTTGGATTTCTGGTTGCATCCGTTGACCAGGGCGTTGAGCGAGAGCGGGTAATAGTCTGGCGTCGCGATTTCTTTTTCCAACAGGCAGCCTAGCACGCGGGCTTCGGCGGCGCTCAGTTGCCAGTCCATATATCCAGTCTACGTTGTTATCATGAGAGTTCGGCCATGCCCTGCGAACGCTTGGAACCCGCATCCACCTCCGTGCTCGACGGAGTTCAACTCGCGCTGCGGCGCTCTTCCGAATGCCTGTTTCAAAAGCAGGCCGGGGAGGGCTTCTGGTGCGGCGAACTGACCGCCGATACCACGCTCGAATCCGATTACATCCTGCTGCAGCTCTGGCTCAACCAGCCCGAAGGCGCCGCATGGAACCCGCCCACGCGCCACCGCATTGCGCGCGCCGCGCACTCCATTCTGGAGCGGCAGTTGCCCGACGGCGGCTTCAACACATACTCCGGCGGCCCCTCCGAGATCAGCGCCACGGTGAAGGCGTATTGCGCCCTGAAGCTGGCGGGCATCTCGCCGGACAGCGAACCGCTGCGGCGCGCGCGGGAGCGCATTCTGGCGCTCGGCGGCCTGCAGGCGGCCAACAGCTACGTCAAGATCAACCTCAGCCTGTTCGGCCTTTACCCGCGCAAGCACGCGCCGTCGGTTCCGCCGGAAATCGTCATGCTGCCGGGAAACGTGCTGTACGAGATGTCGTCGTGGACGCGCTCCATTCTGGTGCCGCTCTCCATCGTGCAGGCGCGCGGAGCCAACCGGCGCGCCCCCGCTGGCTTCACGGTGGAGGAATTGCTGCTCCCCGGCGTCAGCCTCAAGCTGCCTACGCGCAAGGGGCTTTCCATCCTGTTCCACCACCTGGACCGCGTGTTCAAGGTCTGGGAGAAGCGCGGCTTCGAGCGCATCCGCGGCGCCGCCATTCGCGAAGCGGAGCACTGGATTCTGGACCGCACCCGCTTCACCGAAGGCCTCGGCGCCATCTACCCCGCCATGATGTACTTCATCATGGCGCTCGATGCGCTCGATTATCCCGAGGACCATCCCGACCTGGTGGACGCCATCCGCCATTTCGAATCGCTGCTGATTGAAACGCCGTCGCGCTTCATCTTCCAGCCTTGCGTCCCGCCCATCTGGGATACCGCCATCAGCGCCTTCGCGCTCGGCGAGGCGGGCTGCGCCGACGACCCGCGCATGACGCGCGCAGCCGACTGGCTCATCAGCAAGGAGGTCCGCCGGAAGGGCGATTGGTCCGTCAAGCGTCCCGACACCGAACCCTCCGGTTGGGCCTTCGAATTCGCCAACGAGTTCTATCCCGATATCGACGATACGGCCATGGTGCTGCTCGCCCTGATGCACGCCAAGGCGTCCGACCCCAAGGCGCAGGCGGCCGCCGAGCGTCGCGCCATCAACTGGCTGCTCGCCATGCAATCCGACGACGGCGGCTGGGCGGCGTTCGACGTGGACAACAATTGGGCCGTCCTCAACCGCGTGCCTTTCGCCGACCACAACGCCATGCTCGACCCCACTTGCCCGGATATCACCGGCCGCGTGCTGGAATGCCTGTGCCGGCGCGGCATGGCGGATCACGAGGCTGTGCGGCGCGGGGTGGCCTATCTGCTGCAGGCGCAGGAAAAGGACGGAAGCTGGTACGGCCGCTGGGGCGTCAACTACATTTACGGCTCCTTCCTGGCAATGCGTGGGCTGGCCGCCAGCGCGGCGGAGACGCCCTCCGCGCCGGTGAAGGACGCCATCGCCAGGGCCGCGAAATGGTTCACGGCCATCCAAAACCCCGATAGCGGTTGGGGCGAATCCTGCGCCAGCTACGACTGCGACACATTCATCCCCGCGCCGAGTTGCGCGTCCCAGTCCGCCTGGGCCATCCTGGGCCTGCGCGCCGCGGGCCAGGCCGATTCCGACGCCGTGCGCCGCGGCGTGCAGTTCCTGCTCGACCGCCAGGGTCCCGAAGGTTCGTGGCCCGAAGACGCCACCACCGGGACCGGATTCCCCAAAGTCTTCTACCTGACGTACGGCATGTACCGCGACTATTTCCCGGTGCTGGCGCTGGCGGGGATGTAGGCGTGCTTCGTTGTACACTCGAAGAGACGGTCCTCGGCGCGCGCCCGTAGCTCAGTTGGATAGAGCGGCTGGCTTCGAACCAGTAGGCCGGGGGTTCGAGTCCCTCCGGGCGCACCAGATTTTAAAGGATTTATACCCTAATTCACCCTCGAAACGGCCGGTTTGGTAGCAACCGTGGTAGCAACCGGGGCGAGGGCTGCATCCATCTTGATCGCGGTCTCCCTCTTCGTCTCTTCCAGCAGGTGACCGTACACCTGGAGGGTGAAGGCTACCGAACTGTGGCCCAACAGTTCGCTGATGGCTTTGACATTTACGCCTTGCGCGATCAGGATGGCGACGGCGCTATGCCGGAGGTCATGGATGCGCATTTTGGGCAAGCCGGCCATAAGGAGGATACGCTGAAAGTGGCGCGGGACCCCCCTCTCATCCAGCGGCGTTCCGAGCCTCGTTGTGAATACAAGGTCCCATTGATTACGTCACCTGGAGCCGGCCCATTTGCGATCCTCCTCCTGTTGTATCTGGCGATGACGCAGGGCGGAGATTGCAACCGCGGGCAGGGTCACGACGCGATTCGAATATCCGCCTTTCGGCTCCACGAGTTGAAGACCGCCCTTCTCCGGATAGAGTTTCTTGTCGATTCTCTGAAGGGCCTGATGGACGTTGAATCTGCCCGTATCGAGATCCAGATCCCGCCACGGTACCCCAAGCCCTTCACCCAGGCGCAATCCGAGGGTAAGGACCGTCGCGAAAAGCGCGTACAGGCGGTCTCCCTTGGCCGCCTCCAGAAACTGCCGTGCCTGCTCGACGCTGAAATACTGAATGGAGGGTTGAGGTGACCGCGGAGGGTCCACAAGAGCAGCGACGTTGTCGGCTTGTTTCGCAAGGCTGCGGCGAAGGCCGGTTTGCGCTTCGGCGTGACCGAGCACGTTTGGGGCAGCTACAACTGGTTTGCCACCAACAAGGGCGCTGATAAAGAGGGTACCTACGCCGGAGTGCCTTACGACGGCAACGACCCGGCGAACTGGGATCTCTACCACCAGCCGCACGACATTCCGGCGCGCGCGAGCGCCTGGGCCGAGTTAGGCAATGAGCCGGTCGCCTGGAAGCACGAATGGCTGACGCGCATCAAGGATCTGGTGGACCAGCACCAAACGCCCAAGACCATCATCGACATGCTTATCGACATCGTCAGCCGGAACGGCAACCTGCTATTGAATTTCCCCCTGCCCAACAGCGGCGAACTGGATGCCGAGGAACTGAAAATCCTGGATGAGATCACCCGGTGGATGGCGGTGAACAGCGAGGGTATCTACAGTACCCGTCCGTGGAAGATCTTCGGAGACGGGCCGGCGGCGTCGGCGCCGGCGGGCGGGCGCGGCGGATTCAACGAGCAGTACCGCCAAGACTTCACCGCCGAGGAGGTGCGCTTCACCGCAAAAGGAAAGGCCATCTACGCTTTTGTGATGGGCTGGCCGGAAAGACAAGCCGTGATAAAGCCCATGGGTACCCGCAGCAGCGTGGAGAAGGTCAAGATCAAGAACGTCGAACTCCTGGGTTTTAGGGGCAAGGTGAAGTGGACCCAGGATGAAAAGGGCCTGACTGTGCGGATGCCAGAGCAGAAGCCCTGTGATCATGCCATCGCTTTGAAAATCATGGCCGCGTAGAGCGACGCGGGCGGCGACGCAGCGGCCCCGGCGTTCCTCGGCGGAGCGTACGATGCGCTTGGGCGCTTCGTCGACAACGAACGCCAGCGTCCTTCGAAGCCCCGCGGCCCCCTGATCAGCACCCGGACACGGCCGGTGAGTGAATCCGCCGCGATCGAGGCTTCGTACGGCGGAGCGAGGCGCTGGCCGGCGGCCACGGCCTCGACGCGCTCACGGCGGTCCGCCTTGCGCCCTCCCCGCGGACGGTCACCTCGGCACCGCCTTCGACCGGCCCACAGCCTTCCGCGGCGCAACCGCCGGCGTTGAGTTCTTGGCCTTGCTTATCCGGCCAGAGCGCTTCACGCGCGGTCTCGCCGCCGCCGGCGTTGCCGCCGCGGACTGGGCAAGCCGGCCAGCCGCCCACCGCTTCCTCTATGGCGGCCATGCGCCGGCGCGCGGCGACTCGTGTGACGCGCTTGGGCGCTTCGTCTTGTTCGGGTTGACGTTGCCAGCTAATACTTCTTTTCGGCCTTGAGGTGGATAAGAACGAGGACCAAACCCAATAGGGCTAACGACAATCCCGAAACGACAGCCACATGTCTCGCCGTAGTGCTGGATGAAAGATACTCCTTGGAGAGCGCTGCCGCGAACGCACCGACTAGGATTGACATAATCCCAATCGGCAGTCGGGTCCGCTTCCAGGGCATATCAACGCGAGTCTAGCACGCGAACTGACGGCATGTTAGATATCCAGCACCATGCCGGCACCCCGACCCTCTTCAGGGACTCTCGTAAGCCGACGGGAACTAACCACCGCAGGATTGCGTCAATGCGCGGCGGGGCGCGATCAAAAGGGGCATTGTGGACGAAACACGGAATCTCGGAAACTCCGCCGGCTTGCCCGCTTAGTCCGCAACACGAACGGCTTCGTCTGAGCGCCTCCCCAGTCGACTTTCAGGAGGCTGTCGGACATTTACCTCTGCCGCGGTAGGCCAGTGAACATGTGGCGAGCTCGACGTCTTCGAGTGCGCTTCCGATCCGCGGCGTTTCGGAAGCCACTCTCTCCCGAGAGCGCCGTGGTAAATGTTCGTACAATGCAGGCAGCCGGCGATATGGGAAAGGATCGGTTCGCTTGGCGTCAAGACAGCGGCCCGCACCAAAAGATCCGGAGGGCACGCCTCCACGGGATTCAGGGCTTCTCGATGGTTCTTCAAAACGGCACGTTCGCCGATCTCCACGTGGGAACCTCGATTGACAGCCACGGTCTCTCGAAGCAAGGGTAGCCGCAGTGCCGAACGTGTCGCAATCGCACTTATCAATGACGGTGGCGTGCCCATTTTGGGGGATACCCGCTGGTGGACGCCCCGGCTAGATCTTCGGCCCCGGCCCGGGCGGGAGCCAGCATATAGTTCCAAACAGCCTGTAAGAATCGGACCGTCGGGTCTGCGCCAATCGTCCGTTGGCCGCAAACCCGTCCTTGTGGACGAAAACGGACTCCTTCCTTTGACCCTTTCGGGCGGGAAAGTGGACCGGCGAAGTTTGGAATCGAGAGGCCAATGGAAAGGAACCCACATATCGTTCCCGATGATGAGAGCCTGCGCTTCGTTGACCGCGAACGCGTCCGCCTTTCGAAGCCCGCGGCCCGGTGACGAGAAACGGGACGCGGCCTGGAACGGGTCCGCGGCGATCCAGGCTTCGAACGGTTTAGCGAGGCGCTGCCGGCGGGCGGCAACGGCCGCAAGAAGGCTGTATTGTGGCTGTTCAGCCGCGAAATGTGCTGTAGAAAAAATAGCCTAAGTTATTGATTTCAGGTGGTGGGGTTTTTCGCTTTTCCGCCCCTCAGATTGCGCTGTCGGGTGTCGGTTTTCAGTTCTCGCCGTCATGGTTGAGTCGCGGGCGAGGTAGGGCACGATCTTAGGCTCCAGTTTTCGCATCTCCCGCAGGCATTCGGGAAACCTTCGCAAGGTCCTGATTCCAGGTTTCGGGAGGTTTCCGGTATACGACGTATTGTCCGAGAATGGTGCTGGTTCGCCGCCGCACAGCGCGCCCGAAATCCCCATTTGCCAAACGGCCGATTTTCCAGGAGGTTTTCTGGAACCGCGAAAACCTCCAATCCGAGGGTTTCCGGGGAAGTTTCCTGCGCTGCGGAAACCTCCAATCCGAGGGTTTCCGCGGAGGTCACCGGCACCGCGAAACCTCCCAAGCCGGGAGTTTCCGCCGAGGTTTCCCGTGCCGCGGAAACCTCCAAATCCGGAGTTCTCGGGAGGTTTCTTGCACGCACCTCCGGCTTCCCCCAACGTCGTCGCGCCGAACGCGCGTAAACCCTCTCGATGAGTTGCGCTCGGGGCAGGGCAGTGCGTGGAGTATGCTGCCCGGCGCGGCTGGGCCATCGCCATGGCGATTGGTTCATATAATACGGTCGTGCCCTCCTTTACGCGCAAGGAATTTCTCGGTATCGCTGCCGGCTCGCTCTCGCTGGATCTGCGCGCGGCCCCGCCGCCGCAGCGCCGCCCCAAAAACGTCCTCCTCGTCATGTGTGATCAGCACAAGCACCAGGCCCTGTCCATCGAAGCCGATCCCGTCGCTCACACGCCTAATCTCGACGCACTGGCCCGCTCGGGTACCCGCTTCGGTTCTGCCTACTGCTCCAATCCGGTCTGCGTCCCGGCGCGCGCCTCGCTCCTCACCGGCCTCTACACCCACCACCACCAGACCTGGAACAACAGCACGCCATGGCCCTTCGAGCACAAAACCATCGCCCACTACCTCGGCCGCGCCGGTTACATGTCTGCTCTCATCGGCAAAATGCACTTCGTTGACGCCCAGACGCATGGCTTCGATTACAAACTCGATTTCAATGACTGGTTCCAATACCTCGGTCCCAAAACCCGCCTCTGGGCCGACGAGCTCGGTCAGCCCAATTCCGGCTCCGGCCAGCCGCAGATCGATGATCTCTGGGGCGATTTCGGTGATCCCTGGAAGGGCATGCGCGATCCCGACGGCCGCCAAGGCACGGTCTCCGTCGGCGGTATCTCCAAGATCCCCGACCGCGATCAGTTCGAATCCTTCGTCGCGCGCGAATCCATCCGTTTCCTCAAGGAGCATGGCAAGCAGCAGCCGTTTTTCCTGGTCACTTCTTTTCTCAAGCCGCACGATCCCTTCATGCCCTCCGCGCGTTTCGCGACCAGGTACCCGCCCGAATCCATGCACCTGCCCGACACCTGGGGCAAGGTCGATCTCGATACCGTGCCGCTTGAGATCCGCAACTCCATCACGCTCGACCGCCCCACTCCCGAGCTGAAAGATCCAGCGCAGGCCAAACGCCGCATCTCCTATTACTACGCCAGCCTCGAGCAGATGGATGAAGCCGCCGGCCAGGTCTTGAAGGCCCTCGACGATCTTGGCCTCGCCGAGGACACCTTGGTGGTCTACACTTCCGATCACGGCGAAATGCTCGGCGAACACGGCCTCTGGAACAAGTTCGTCTTCTATGAACCCTCCGTCGCCGTGCCCCTGATCTTCCGCGTCCCCGGCCTTACGCAGGCCAACGCCCGCTGCGCCACACCCGTCAGCATCACGCAGGTGATGCCCACGATCCTGGAGATTTGCGGCGTTCCGGTGCCTTCGGGCATCGATGGCGAAAGCCTGGTGCGCGATCTTCGCCAGCCCGCTGTCACGCGCCAGACCACGGTTTATTCCGAGTACGCGCTGCACAGCCCGCCCGCCAAGTACATGATTCGCCGCGGCGATTACAAATACTGCCACTACGACAACGACACACCGGAGCTCTACAACCTTCGAGGCGACCCCAAGGAAATGCACAACCTCGCCGCCATGGAAAAATCCCGCGCCGCCGAGATGGACGCCGAGATTCTCTCCTGGCGCGCGAAATAAGAGTGACCGCTGGGACGCGGAAACACCGGGATCTTTTGCGTGGCGGGCCCGCTCCGAGCGACAGCACCCGCCCGGGTGGGCGTGGCGCATGCACGGGAAAACGGAAATCGGCTGGGGCGACCGGCAACCGCGGCCGTACGCGCACGCCGAACGCGACCGTCCTTTCGAAGCCCAGCGGATCGGTGATGAGCACCCGGACGCTGCCCCGAGCCGGGTCCGCGGCGATCCAGGCTGCTTACGGTTGAGCGACGTGCTATCCGACGGCCTCCACGGTCGGCTCGAGGCGCTCCCGGCGGGCGGCGGAGGTTCCGTCGCAGTCCGAACAGGGCTAGGGGCAGAGACGGCGCATTCCCGGCCACGCTAGCAGCCGGTAAACCCGACTATTCCCGACGACAACGCCTCGGGGCTTCGCGCTGCTGATGCCGTGGCGGCGCGTCCGGTTGTTTGACGAAAGGGCCTGGGGGAATTTGGATTCAGCTAGAAAGAACCCGTGCGATTTTGGATATACTCGTAGACCTCCAGAAACTACGAGGGGGACGCCATGGCTACTCAAGGGTCGACAACTATCAACATCACCAACAACACGGACGGCAACGCATGGATCGCCCTGTTCCACAACAATTCGAGCAACGGTACGCAAAGCGGCAACTGGAACGCATCGCCCGGCCAAACGGTCGGACCGTTGACGGTCTACTTCGAGACGGGCTTCGGCGCCGAGATAATCGAAGACTACTGGTCCGTGCTGCTTCAGGTACAGGGCGGGTCGACGCCCGGCTTCTACGTTAGCCGCGGAACGGACATCGATCCCTATTGGAAGGAGTGCCAACTCCAGGATAAGGATGCGGGCCAGACGCTTACCGTGTCGGTAAGCGTGTCCGCGTTCCATGTCGCCCTCGATTCGGGCGGATGCACGGGGGGGATGACGAGGCTCGCGCCTTACTCGCCGATCACTAACGTATTTGTGGTGATGCTGGAGAATCATTCGTTCGACAACATGTTCGCGATGTCGAAGATCCCGGGGATCACGGCGGCGTCCACCAGCAACTCGAATTCGTACAACGGCAACACGTACACGGTGCAGTCCAGTGCGCCGCTCAGCATGCCGGCTGATCCCGGCCACGAGTTCGCCGATGTGCTTGAGCAACTCGCGGGGCAGGGCGCCATCTATCAGCCCGGCGGAGCCTATCCATCGATCGACAACTCCGGCTTTGCAGCCAATTACGCTACATCGACCACCGAAGGCCCGACACCGCCCGCGCAGGACATCGTTGACGTGATGGCGTGCTTTGCCACGAGCAACCAGTTGCCCGTACTCTACCAGCTCGCGACTGAGTTCGCGCTATGCGACCACTGGTACTCGTCTCTGCCGGGACCGACCTGGCCCAATCGCTTCTTCCTTCACGGCGCTTCGTCCGCCGGCCTTGACGACAGTCCGACAACCGAGGAGAAGGCGAAGTGGGAATTTCCCGATGAGGGATTCCAGTATCCAAACGGGTCAATCTACCGCGCGCTGGCGAACGCGGGCATTCCGTACCGCTTCTACAACGATTCCAACGGCTTTCCGCAGGAGTTAAGCCTCTACAGCGACGACCCGGGTAACGGCTCGCCGGCCGGCGCCGTTCCTCAAGTCTCGGCATTGAGTGGCGTGACGCTATTGGACTTCAATTCCCTGCAGCACTTCGCTTCCGATCTCCAGGGCCCTTATCCATACCCGTACACGTTCATCGAGCCGCATTACGGAAACGTCACGGACGGAACCTACGCGGGTGGTTCGTCCCAGCACCCGATGGACGACATCTACGGCGGCGAGCATCTCTTGGCGAATGTGTACGCGGCGATTCGCAAGTCGCCCTATTGGAACACCAGCCTCTTGATTATCATTTATGACGAGCATGGCGGATTGTACGATTCCGTAGCGCCGGGTGGCGCAACCGCACCAGGCGACAATCCGCAATACGGTTATAACCTTCACGGCTTTACCTTTCAGCAGTACGGAGTCCGGGTTCCCGCGGTCATCGTCTCGCCGCTGATCCCCGCCGGAACGCTCGCGCACACCGTTTACGACCATTCCTCGGTGCCGAAGACACTAGAGGAGTTGTTCGGCCTGGCTTCCCTCACGCAAAGGGACGCGAACGCCAACGGTCTGTCGCAGTTGCTTTCGCTTACGGCTCCCAGGGACTGCCCGACGTCGCTCGCCAGTCCGGCGCCCTTGCTGAAGGCAGCAAAACCACGTCTTACGCCCGAAGACCGCGCTCGGCTTGACGCACAGCCCGTGCCGCGATCCGGCGCCCTGGTGGGCACGTTGGAGATCCTGAAGAAGACGGAGATGGAACTGTCCGGGGGGACGCCGTCGGAGATCGCGGCGGCCAAAGCGAGGTTTACTGCCATCCAGACGCGAGGCCATGCGAGGGCCTATGTTGCGTCGGTGATGGAGAAGGTGGGAATCGCGAGAGAACAGCGCAAGGTTGGCGCGGGCTGGGACCGGTCGAGGCGAATCCGGTAACTTCCGCGGCGCCCGAGCCGAAGACGGCACAGACGGGCAGTGTTAGTGTTATCGAAGCGGTATTGCCCAGCGGCTACCAGCCGTGCTTCGCGACCGCCCGCCGGATGCGCTCGATCCTCGGCAGGATGGCTGCGTTTATGCCAAGAATTTCGCGAGCGGCTCCCAGTAATGCGCCTTCCATCCAGACGCGAGGGTTTCCGCGTCGCCCTTGGGAAAGCCCGCATGATCAAAGACGATTCGGGTTCCACCGCCCAGCTCGATGAGTTCGAATTTCGCGATCGAGTACGCACCTGGATCCCAGTAGCGCACTCGCCAGGCCTGGACGATGCGCGTGTTCGGCACGAGTTCGATCTGTCGTCCGAGAATGGTGCCGCCGAACAGCGAGAACGCACCGCCCACATCGGGGCTGATTATTGTCGGGGCCTTCTCCAGTGATACGGCTGGGTCCCTAGCGGCGGCGATCTTTGTGACCTCGTTGAACTGCCGGGCGTCGGTCAGCGCTTCGTACACGCGCTTCCGGCTCGCGTTAATTACGGTTTCCTGATGAATAGATTCCGCAGTGTGCGAAATTTCCGCCGCGGCTTGCGCCAAGATTTGCCGTGAGCCTGTGGCTAGACTACCAAAAGCGATGGCCACTCGGCTGAGAAGCCGTCGTCGAGTCGGCGTGGCTGCCGGTGCGATCAGGTTCATTGGTTCTTTCATCGTTGTCCTCAGGGATTCCGTGGCGCCATTTCTGGAAGGCATCGAACTCAGTACGCCCGGCCATCCCGGCGTTGCAAAGAAAGTCAGCCGCATCGTTGGCGAGTCGGCGTACTCGCCGCTTCCTCCGTTGTTCCAGCGGTATAGCGGTGGACGGAGTCGTACCCCCTCCCACAATCGCCGCCCGCTTCCAGGTAACCAGTATACAAATTCAATGGCTGTTAGACGGACTCATCCAATTTCGCCGGACGACGGGCCTAGCCAACCGCCCAGCCCGGCGTGATGGAAGGAGTCCACTCAACGCCAGTCGTCGATCACATAGGCGTCGGCCCGATTGAAGCCGTCTGCGTGGGGACGCTGCGTGGCGACGCCGCGCGCTCCTTGCGGCTCAGGCGGCGCTTTTTGCCGTGGAATCGGCGCCCCTTTGGTTTCCTGGCCGCCGCCCAGCGTTTCCTCTGGGCGGCGGCCGTTCGCCGGCGCGGGGCGGGGCTCACGATGCGCTTGGGCGCTTCGTCGCGCGCGAACGCGACCGTCCTTCTCGAAGCCCGGCGGGCCGCCGGTGATGACAACAGGGACGCCCCGGAACGCTTCAGCGGCGATCCAGGCTTCGGACGGCTGCCCGAGGCGCTGGCCGGCGGCGGAGATTCCTGCCGGGCGTTCCCTTGCCCCATACCCACCAAGCCGATAAAAGCAATTTGGCCCCGCCATGTGCGAGGGGGTGTAGGATGGATCACAGCAACACGTCTTCGATGGAAGGATCGAGGCAAATCCAGTCACATGCCGACACCGAAACTCACGAACGAAATCATCGCCGCCGCCGTGGAGGGCCACGAAGCCCAGAGGGTCCGCATCGACGGCAAGATCGCGGAACTCCGTGCGATGCTTCCCGGCGGCAGTCCAGAGGCAGCCGCCGCGCCGGAACCGACAAGGTCGAAGCGCCGCAAGATGAGCGCCGCTGCTCGCAGGGGGATTGCTGAAGCGCAACGCAAGCGGTGGGCGGAAGCCAAGAAGGCGACTGAGCCATCGCCCAAGGGAGCTGCCAAGCCCAAACGCCGGATCAGCAAAGAAGGGTTGGCGAGAATTGTCGCTGCCACGAAGAAGCGTTGGGCTGCGGTGAGAGCGGCCAAGGCGCAACAGCAAAAAGCAGCGGCCAAGAAGATGGCCGACAAGAAGACGACCGTGCCAAGTAGAGACAGCAGTCTGGGAGGGACTGAATAGCCATGAACTCTTCACAAGGTTCGACCAGCCGTCGTGACTTCATCAAGACCAGCGGTAAATCGGCCGCAACATTTTCGGTCTTGGCCAACGTTGCGATTCCCCCGGTTCACGCAGCGGGCAGCGACCTTATCAAGGTAGCGCTCGTTGGCTGTGGCGGGCGCGGCGGCGGCGCAGCGGCGAACGCACTAGTGGCCTGTCGCGGTGAATTCGTTAGCATGGCCGCACCCGACGACGGGCATCGGCGTATTTCCAATTGAACGGGCGTGCCGTCTTTGAATAAGCGCGGATGTAGAGCATCAGCTTGCGCGCCAAGTCACGAACGGAAGCGAACACTCCGCGGGCGATAACCTCGCGCTCAATCCGGCCAAACCAGATCTCAACCTGATTCAGCCATGAAGAGTAGGTCGGCGTGAAGTGGAGTTGCACGTTCGGGT
>Ga0181520_10000263_pt1 | contig 115917 bp, 61 predicted proteins | sample PEATcosm2014_Bin_29_FD_132451 | JGI IMG/M metagenome (GOLD analysis project Ga0181520, IMG submission 132451) | Peatland microbial communities from MTU Mesocosm Facility, Houghton, MI, USA - PEATcosm2014_Bin02_30_metaG | ecosystem: Environmental > Terrestrial > Soil > Wetlands > Peat | place... | reverse complement strand
CCTGCGACGGGATTAGTGAGAGGCGCTTTCGATTTCCACGCCGGCCACAATCCGCGTTCCTTCTCCCCGAGGGAGAAGGCCAGGATGAGGGGGAAGGGGGTCTCCAACGGCCCAGCCGCGGTCAGCTCTTCGAGAACCCACTGCCTTGGCTTTACCCATTAAAAACGTCGAGGAAGCATTTTTTGCGATCCCCGGGTTCGTTCAGGGCTATGATATTCCTTAAACCACTTTAGCTGAACCGGCTTGGATTATGATGATGCATTTTTACCTCCGGTTCCCAGCAAACGGTGTTATTATTAGTATGTTTGCCCCCCCCCATTAACCTCGGGAGAAAGTATTCGGCCTGGGACCTGTCGCATCGACATATTTCATAACAGCTTCGGTGCGGCAATTGACGTGGAGTTTTTTATAGATGCGAATGATATGGGTCTGTATTGTTCCCATGCTCAAGTTCAAGTCCGCGGCCATCATTTTGTAAGATAATCCGCGGGATAATAATACTAAAATTTGTCGCTCTCTGGGGGTGAGATTCTCGATAGGCGGCGCATTCTGGGAGGTCGGATGAAACGCTTGAATTACCTTCCGCGCGATGTGGCTGGACATGGGGCCGCCACCACTGGCCACATCCCGAATTGCCTCCAGTAATTTTTCTGGAGGGGTATTTTTGACCAAAAATCCGCTCGCCCCCGCCGCCAACGCCTCGAAAATGCGGTCACTATTCTCGTAAATTGTCAGCATCATGACCTGCACTTCGGGTAGCAGTTGTTTCAGGCGGCCGACGCACTGAATGCCGCTCATGCCTGGAAGATTTATGTCCATGAGCACCACGTGCGGCCTTGGGTCAGGAAGACACTTCAGCAATTCTTCACCGGAGGAAAAGGCGGATGAACATTCAAAACCGGGATTCAGATTGATAAATCCACCGATGGTTTCCCGCAAATTCGGATCATCCTCAACAAGGCAAACATTTATCTTCATCGTTGTTATCTTTCAAAAATTATAGTCCAAAATTCAAAAAGGTTAAACCACATAAACATACGACGGGCTAAATCATCCTCTCATTCAGCGGAATTACGAAATGAATGGTGGTGCCCAGTCCCTCTTGGGTATGGATTTCACACCGCCCGTTAATGGACTTTAACCGCTCCTGCATATTGACCAGGCCGTGATGGCCGGTTGGTTTTGTTCTTCCGGGCGGGACCTCAATTGCGGGGTCTATTTTGAAGCCAGCACCGTCATCTGAGACCAAAATTTCCAATTCATTCGTTCGAATGATGATTTCAATCAGAACGCGGGTCGCCTTGGCGTGTTTGGCCGCATTATTAATGGCCTCCTTGATCGCTAGAAACAGATTGTGCCGAGCGCGCGCTGAAATGTGATGTTCTGGAATCTGCTCCGGAGTGACCACTTCGCACCTGATCGCACACGCATTAAAAAACTCCTCCGCGTGTTGGCTGATGTGCGCCAAGAGTCCTTCCACCGAGTCGTTTTGTGGATCCGCCGCCCAGATGATTTCATGCAAGGAAGAAACCGCCTCTCGCGCAGCAGCGGACATCTCTTCAATTTGTTTTCGGGTTTCGACGGGATCATTCAAGCTACAGGTGGCAATGCCACCTTGAAATGAAATGCGGGTAAGCTTGGCGCCCAGTTCGTCATGCACATCGCGGGCTATGCGTGTTCGTTCCTGCTCAACCGCGCGTTGCTGTTCTATTTGCGTGAGCTTCTTTTGCATTCGCCGGTACGTGACATAGCGGGCAGTGCCGCCAACGATGCCAACCGCCGCGATGCCGCATAAAGTAAAGAACCACCAAGTCTGCCAAAAATGCGGTTCCAACATCAATTCCACGGATTGCCCCTGTTCGTTCCAAATCCCATCATTGTTACAGGCGGTCACTTGAAAACGGTACCGTCCGGGGTGCAAATTATTATATTTTGTGACGCGAATATTCCCGGCATTCACCCACTCGGAATCCACACCCTCCAGTTTATAACGATATAAAATTTTCTCCGGCGCAGTATAACTTAATGCCGCATATTGGATGTCCAACTCGCCACGGCCAGGCGGAATTATGAGCGAATCCGGGATTCCCAGCCCCAAGTTCCCGACGGTGATCGGTTTATTATCAGCGAGGACTTTCTGAATCACAACCGGTGGAAACCGATGATTAACGGCGATCACATCCGGATCGACCACTACGACGCCCTGGGTTGTACGAAACCAAAGCCGCCCTTGAGCGTCTTTGCAAGCGGCCGGTTGTGTGACCTCCCTGAATTGGCCGCTGGCCATAATGCCGTCCGCTTTCCCATAGCTGATGGAAGTGATGGTAGCGCCTTTTTCTGTGGCGACCGATTCGATTTGCTGTTTGTCCACCCTAAAAATACCCCGGCTGCTATTGAACCATAAATTCGTATGATCATCCTCCAGAATGGAGTAGATGAATTCACTAAAAAGCCCGTTCGTGCCTCTAAATTCTTTTACTGCCCCAGCATGCAGCATCAATAGACCATGCCCCCGGCTCCCAACCCACAGAGTTTTTTGAGCATCTTCATATAGCGAAAGAATCGGCACCTGCAGCCCCGGATATTTTGTGCCGAACTTCTCAAACTTTCCCCCTGACCATCGCATTAACCCGCCGTCGGTCCCAATCCAAACCTCTTCCTCCATTCCTTCGCAAATCGCATTGATTGTATCATTACACAATCCATCTTTGGTGGTAAACCGGGTGAAATTAGTCCCGCTCCAAGTTTGCAAACCATCCCGATTGCCGATCCAAAGCATTCCATTGCTATTTTCATTCAAAACGACCGTGGCGTTATCAGGGCGAACAACGAATCCCTGAGCGTGGTCATAAATTATAATCTGGCCATTCCTGACGCAATGAAGCGGACCTCCATAATCTGAGCCTGCCCAAAAACTCCCGTCGCGCGTTTCTAATATCCCCATGATGTAATTGGATCTTAATCCATTAATGGTTTTCAGATACGTTATTTTACCATCAAGATAGTGATTGACTCCACCACCCCAGGAACTGATCCAGACCCCGCCGTCGCGGCTGGGGCAGACGGACACGACGGCGTTCAAGGATAATCCGTCCTTATTCGTGATTGTCTTGAATCGTTTTGGGGTCAACCGGGTAAGGCCTTCTTCAGACCCAATCCATAGATTCTGTTCTCTGTCCTCAAAAACCGAATAAATCCGATACGCCGACCTGTCCGAAGTCCGGAAATTGATAAATTCCCCATTCCTAAACTCGCTCAGCCCGGAATAAGAACCTATCCAAAGTTTATCTAAGCTATCCCGAAAAATAACACTTGAAAATCCGGCGGGGCCACTACTTCTGTCAAACCTGGTAGCCACACCATCTTTCAATCTGATCAAGGCATTATCGCTGCCGATATCGGTTCCCACCCAAAACACCCCATCTTGATCACAATACAATGCCCGGACCCGGTTCGGCAAATTACCTGATCGCAAAGGGTAATTTGTGGTCGTGCTGGAATCTAAACGTTTCAAGCCATTATCAAGCACCCAGACTCTGCCGGTATTATCTGTGCAGAATCGCTGTTGCAAATTTTTGAGCCCCTTTTTTCGCTCCATCTTTCCATTCGCCCAATACAAAATCCCGCGCGAGGTCCCAAACCAAATCACCCCATCCCCACCTTGTTGGATTTCGTAAACACTGAAATCATCATTGCCGCCCGCCACACCGCAGCGCACCAATTTATCACCACTTAAATGAAAGATTCCGGACTCTTCTGTCCCGACCCATAAACTGCCGTCCAGGTCGCCAAACAAGCAGATGACGGACGGTTGGGAAGATTGCGACAACAAATCTACCGCATGAAACTGTCCGCCATCAAACCATGCCAGTCCCTCACGAGTGCCGATCCAAAGATAACCGTCACGTGTCTGGGCAATGGCTTGAACAATATTATTCGGCAGACCGTCCTCCGACTGCCAGAGCCGGCTATTAAAATCCGTCTGCGCGTCCAGGTGCTGACCTCCGGCAACGAGGAAGCAAAAGCATAAAGCAGCTCGCATGGCGGATTTATCAAGATGCATAGACGTGTTTAGAATATGATTGTCTTTTTGCTTAAATAAGCAAGACATAAGCCCCGCCCAAGCGCATCGTCTCAAAAAAATTGGCAGGCTCCGTCGGCGCACCCCTTCGTTTTCCGCGTGCCCCTTCACAATCTTGGGCCCCAATCGCAATGATACGTCGCAGCGTGTGGGTTATTAGATGCTTCCGCCGCTCTGAATTTTTTATGGTGCCGGTTTTCTGGACACGCTTGCAGGGGATTTCCAGCTCCTGCGTTTTTGCGTTGGCTTCTTGCATGTAATTTGGGAACAACCGGCAAATTGACGCGAAGAGTGTCCCCCTATTCCATGGACAACAGGGCGAGAATTCCTGTCCCACATCATGGCGGTGTTTCGGCGGATGCACCGGCGTGGCAAACTCATCATGGGCCCGCGCCGATAGCCGTATGAATATGCGATTAAGGATCGCCACACTCGGAAGATTTTGCCGCCACACATGGCGAATGACAATTGAAATTTTCCGGCAAACGCGTTTATCTGTCTGTGAACATCCTGGATTTGGAAAAATGCTGGACACGCATCATGCCGATATTGTAATCGTGAAAGCCGCCATAGAAAAACAACGTGTCGTTTTCCGGCTCGTAATAAAACGCGGTTCCAAAATTAGGCCCCTGATACCAGACGTTCTCACGCGAAACTGGCGCGTCCGGAAGCACCCCCAGCTTCAACACTTTCCACGGTTGTTTGCCGGCCACGATGGCTGAGACGTTGCTGGGTTCCGGCGCTCCGGTGTATCCCGCAAAGGTGCAAGAGCACGAGGCAACCAAAATGTTCCCGTCAGGCAACACAATCGCCGATCCGATCGCATTGCCTTTTTCTCCCCAGAAATTCGCGCCCGGCGGAATAACGGGATCCGGATCCGCGAGAACCCAGTTGGTGAGGGTGTTGGATAACAGAACCACGGTGTGTGGCTGCGGGCGACTAACCCAGTTTTCCGTAAAGGCGATGAATCGGTAATCTGCGCCGTTGAACTGAACGGGCTTCATTTGCGGGTATTTTTTTGTGTCAATGATTTCCTGAATGCGGCTGTTGCCAAAAATGCTTCCGAGGTTCAGTCCCGTGTCCTTCCAGACGGTGAAATCACTGGAACCGTCGCTGGCGAACCACGGCATTTTGCTTCCGCCGGGCGTGACATAGACCAAGCCATCGCCAAAGGGATCAATTACCACGTTCATATCGCCGGTGCATCTCAACACCTTGTCGTTGATTCGCATCCAGTTGATGCCATCGCTCGAAGAGGCAATCCCGTGAAAAGTATCCTGCCCGAACTTGCGCCACATCATGTAATACTTACCGTTCCTTCCTTTCCACACCGCCGGATTGCATGCGTCCGAGCCGAGTATGGGATTTTTTTTCCATTGCCACCTCAAATTCCAACCGTCAAGAGTCGGATCGAATTTGACGTTGTCAAACCGTGCGCTGCCGCCCGAACAAACCAATAGCGGACGCCGCGCAGCGGGCAGGTCAATCACCGTTCTGAAATTCGCAATCATCTTGCCCTTGTCATCCTGCAAGAACACAATTAACCCGTCTGAATACGGCGACCAGTCAACTTGCAACCGGTACTTCACGCCGCTCAGAAGGCTCCAGGCGGCATTTGTGGTTCCAGCATATTGTTTGATTCGCGTCGTGGAACCGTCGGAAAGTTTTCGCCAGGCTTCGATTGAATTGCCGGCCACATTCAATGCAACGTAAATCCACTGCTTGCCATCCTTCGATGAAAATCCGATTCCAGGCCGGGCGTTTCGCGAATCCGCGACGATGTCCGCCCCAAGTGACGCTTCAGCCAGGCTGCGCCATCCGTCGCCAGTGTCGGTTTTGTTGATGTAAACTCCGGGCGTGAAAGCATAATTGCAATTGGTCCCGGTACTTTCGGCAGAAATGTTTCCAGCAATTGCATTACTGGTGGCGGTGAACCCACTGGCGTACCAACTGCCAAGACGGTCACTTTCAAAGTCGTCAGTGAAGCCCATTGCCGGCATTCCCCAGGCATTTGTCGCTTGTAACTCATCATCCACAGCATCCGTCCGATTTGGGTCCCCTAACAAGACTTCACCGGGATCGGCCACGATGGATTTCAGAAAAACAAATGAACTCAAATTGACCAGCGCTCTATTTGAGTGGCCGCGAAATATTAAATAAACATCCCTGACTCCGGCTTGGGAGTTGTCGACCGTGCATGTGATTTTGTGCCACTCCTGCCAGCCTCCAGTATTCTCAAAGGGGCATACCCCCAGCAGTGTGCCGGTAAGACTGTCCAATCTGATTTCGATCAAGCCCTGATTCACGGTCGCAATCCTTGCTTGAAAGCCGGCGACGCCGCTGTCAAAATCAAAATTTCTATAGGCAACGTAGTCGCCATTGTGAATCGAACAGAGATCCCAACCGCCTTCAGCGCAAACCTCTGTTTTTATACTGCCAGATTGCTCGTCAAAACTTTTGGCCTTGACCGTGTTTAACGGATTGTTTGCAGCTTCGACTTCATTTGCAGCAATAAACGCTGAGAGAACTCCAATCGCAATTGTTTTAAAAAAATGCATCATTTTATGTTTCTTCGCCAAAAGTGTGGGACGCGGAATCCAGTTCTTCGTTCCTGCGTGGCGACAATTGCACTCGTCCAGACATTAAAATTTCATGTAAACGTCCCCAAAATCTTCAACCAAATAAAAAGATAAGATAGTCACATAAACCTATGACATGCCACTCCTGCGGAAAACTGGCAAATCGTGCGTTGACACCCGATTGTCAAACCGTATTTATCCGCCAAAATGGCCCGATACCGCGGGCACAAGCGCTGACGACAGAATGAGTTGCGACTAGCAACCGGCTTAGCGTTCGGCGCTGGACCAGGCCGCAGGAGTGAAAGCCTGATTTTAAAACATACCTAGAATGATAATGCACGGCGACCACTTTGCATGCCTTCCAGTTGCCTACGGCAAGGATATCCTGTCTATTACGACCCCCGGATCAATGGCTCGAATCTTAAAAAGATGACCGCCTTCTGCCAAGCCGGGCAACGGTATGCGAACCCTCACATAGTTATTCTGGATCGCCAAGCTCCTGACCGGGCCGTTTTCGTTTTCCTTCCCACTGCTTCCCGGAACTTCGATTGGCAAAGCTGGCTGGTCGTCCACACCAACCGCAACCCGCAGTAACATTCCCGGATATATTCGAAATGTTGGCAAAAACTCGATATAAGCCGAATAATCTCCGGCTTTGGTGACGAACTCATATTCAAGTTCAGGCATGCCTTCCCTGTTGGAATTCTGAAATATCTCCGGGTTTGTCGGCAGCAAAGCCATGGCGTGGCCAGACCCGCCAAGGCCTTCAACCATGCGCCACTTAATGACCCCGGCAGAGGATGATCGGCGGCCGGCGGCGGCGTCATGCCAGCGGTTTTCGCGAGGCGGATCATTTGTCAATGTCAAATGGGCTGCAAACGAGTTCGTCCGCCCCCCTTTTTCGCCCCACGGCCACCTTACCTGGCTTGACCATAATGTGGTATTCCTTCCAGTAACCAAGCCGGGCATCATACGATTCCACTTTCCGCTCGCCACATTCGTGTTATAGCCGGAAACAAATCTTTCAAGATTCGCCCGAAGATCCGCGATCATTTCGTCGTTGGCAGGCACGTCAATCCCGCTTTGCACCTTCCGGTCTGCCATGAAAATCAGGCCCGCAGAACTCACGACTTTTGCCGGAAAGCCGATCATTTCCTGATAGGCGTCTTTCGCCTTTTTCGGAACTGCGCAGAAACAAGCCTCCTCATTTGTGAATAATTGACTGTACTCGCTCTCCAGCCGGGCAGCGCCATCATCCGGCAGTGAAACGGCCCATTTCCGGTTCATCAATTCCGGCTTGCGAACGGTCCCGAGCCGGTAGAAATCTATGAGGAGATCAGCGATCCGCGGAGCAGCCTCGGCGCCAAAGTTTTCAACGGCAAATCCGCGCAGAAATTCCCTTTGTGCACCAAGATCAAATCCCTCAGGACTCCAAGCCAATCGCGAAAAATAGTCAATGCCTATTTCCATCGGCTTGATGTCCCCAACGTTGATAACCCACAAGTTGCGTGCCCCATTCTCCCATGCTTTATGCAATTCCTCCCATATTAGTGACGGCGGTGTGGTGTTGATCCACGTATAGGAATGCGGAGGGCCATAATATGAGAAATGAAAATAAACACCCGATCCGCCGACACGCGCGCGCTCAAGTGGCGAGCTCAAGCGGCGCAAGTAGCCGAAATTATCGTCCGTCCAGACCAGCGTAACATCTCCCGGGACATTCAGGCCTGCGTCATAAATCGGCAACACTTCCTTGTAAGGCACAAAGCACTGAGCAACCTCCCCCCACTCCTTGGTGACATTTTGCTGAATCAGCTCGCGCTGATCGTGAAAAACCCCGTTAAGAAGGCTGATTTTCCCGTCCATATCGGCCGGCGGCGATTCCAGTCCGGCGTCATGAATGCCGCGCATTCCAAGTGTCCAGACAGCCTCCTGCCGGCTTCGTGCCTTGACATTCTCCTCCCAATAATCATGAATCACATTGCGGTTGAGGCTGTAATTCCAGCGGCCCTTCGATGCCTCATTCCAATGAACATTGTTGCACAGCATTGGCTCGCAGTGCGAAGACCCCGCAACGATTCCGTATTTATCCGCCAATTCGACATTTGCGGACACTGAGCCGAACTCCACCGTACACGGGTGCATTGCCGGCCAGAGGTAATTGAGGCGCAAACGCAACATTAGCTCAAAAACTTTCTCATAAGTCTTGGGGCCAATGTTTTTGAATCCCGGGTCGAACGTCTGTGCCGCCCATGGATGTATTCCCCAATCCTCATCATTTATAAAGATGCCGCGATACTTGACTCCTGGATTGTCAAGTTGCGGGGCTGGAATTTTGATCATCAATGAGTCCTGGTGCCGCACGGGCGCGTCAGCCCACCAGTACCAGGGGGAAACACCAATTTTCTCCGAGAGCCGCGTCAGCCCGTATGCCGCCCCCCGCCGGTCGCTCCCGACAATAACCAAAGCGCGGTCAATGTTGGTGAATGGCTTTTCCACGATCTCAGTGAGCGTTGATTCCCATCGCCCTTTTATGTCCGCAATTTGCTTCAAGCGGTTCTCCGCGACCAGCTCGTCAATTAAATCACTGTGACCTAACGTGCCGGCAATGATAACTTCACGCGCACCGTCCAACGAATTGGAGACTCTAACTCGCGTGCCCGTCACGCGTTGCACGTCGTCCGCAAAAAGGTTCGCAGCCACTCCCACCACCGGATAATCCTTTGGGTCCACACTCACAATGGCATCGCCGGCCTTGCCGCCAATCACGCTGAATGGGCCATCGCTGGAAGGCGAAGCCGGTGCTTCAATATTCGATGCAATCGCCAAACCACAACGGCACACAATTATGACGCTCACCACAACCCGGCATAACCGCCTGCATATGATTGGGCCGTCAGTCGTAAATTTGTCCGTCCCACGGGCGGACGATAATGCATTTTTACACATTTTTTGCCTTATTTATCAAATGACGGATACTGGCCGCCAACAAGTTGAACCATCCGGCCGCCACAAAACAAAGCTTCGAGGCCGGCAATGGACAACCACGGCATTTAGCCAGAAATCACCGACAGTCATTTTGCGGGAGCAGTTGCCAGACCGATGTTGCGATCGCCGGCGCCATAGTGCATCCACCATTGATTGTCGTGTAAAAACAGGCTGTTCATCCACACGCAATTGGGAAATGTCCCGCTCTCGTACGATTCTTGAGGTTTAAAAATACAGTCATTTAGCTGGTCAACCTTCCTCGTGAGATCGGCCTTGGAGAACAGCGCTTCCGAAATCGCATAATACCATTGGTTTTTGCCATTCAAGGTGCCGGCAATAAAGAGGACTATTCCCTCCGGATTGGCGGCTGAATAATTAGCCACCGCCACACAAGGTTCCCACGGTCTCACCCAGCCTTGGGGAAAATGCATATCGATCCAGGTAATCGCGCTCCAGTTGGTCAGATCATCAGAATAGGAGACACCGCATCTCATATCGCCGGTGTACATGGCGAATTTGCCGTTGATTCTAACGGGAACCCCATGAGGATCACAGACCAAGGCGCCATTTTTTGTGCCGACGTGAATCACGCCCAGTTTTGTCCAGTTTGTAGCATCCGTTGAAGTTGCCTCGCACAATGAGATTTTATTGCTTATGGCACCCGTATAGAAGCTATAGTACACGCCATGGTATTTTGATATTCTCGCGTCCTCGCAGCCATATTTCTGCTCATAAACCGCCGTCGCATCGATTACCGGATTCGCATAGCGGTTAAACGTGACCCCGTCCCGGCTTTCGGCATAGCCCTCCCGTGATCTGGTCTTGCCGTCACGCTGTTCTTGCCCCCGATACAACATGCGAAAACGGCCATCATCGAAAATCACGCCGGGATTGTAAGTGTTCCAACCCTCCCAACCCTCTCCCCGTGGTTTGAGAATGGGATTATTGCCGTACCTGACAAATGGGCCAATCGCCCAGGCGGGCCAGTTGGCCGGCGGATCAATGGTGAAGGTGAAATTGCTGCTGACGAGCTCACCACCGGACGGCGACACTGCCTTCACAAACCATTGGTGGTTGCCGGGGGGTAATTGAGTCGCCACGGCAAACCTCATCACCGCGACATTTTCCGCCGGAACCTCTCCGGCCTCGGAACTATCAATGAACACTTCATAGCGGGCCGCCCCCGTGCTTGACTGCCAGAATAGCAACGGTTCGGAAACCTCAAAATGGTCGCCGTTTTTGGGGGAGCACAATTCGAAACCGCTTGATTGCGCTTCGGCCGAAACAACCAGCAGAAACAAAAGCAGAGTTGCGGCGTTGACATGGAGCAACTGTCGAATGGGAAAAGCTGGCAGCGTTGATTTCATTTGTTTAGTTTGAGTTTTGGTTGACAAAATTATTTGCACTTTGGCGAATTTGATTCGCCGCGAATCCGCGGCCTTGGCGCACGGCTCATGGCAATTTAAGCATGTAATACGTGGCCTGGCCTTTGAAACTGCTTGAATTTGAATAGGTGAAATTACCCAAATTGTCGAACTGATTGGTGGCAACAATCCGCCATTGGTTCATGGGCAACAAAAGGTTGGTTGAATTCAAAACGTAATACCATCCTTGATGAACACCGCCAACTCCACTTATAATCAAATTATTATTGGTAAATCCGATTCCTGCAATCAGCGGCTCCGGCGGTTGAATCGCTTGGGATGCATAGAGCACCACGTCAGCCAATTGCGTTTCGGCTGCGCCATGATTGGTTGTGATATTCAACTGATAGGTGGCAAAAGGGGCTGGCTGGTTGACGAGAAAGGTTCGGGGCGCCTTGCGCATCAGGGTGTTGGTGTTTTCCCAGCCTTCGTTGTACTCGGCGTCAACCAGCGCCCAGTTGGTTCCGTTGTTGCTGCCCAGCAGAGTCCAACTCTGCGGGTCTGCCTGCCAGTTGGTGCTGGCAGATACCAGTGAATAGGCCATGACTGTTTGCGGCCCGCCCAGGCAACTGGCCTGAATCCATCCATTTGAGGAGGCCGTCTGCCATTGGGTGTTAAAATTGCCATCGAAGGCATTGCCGGCACCGTTGCCGGGCGTACTCCCGCTCGCACTAAATGACGGGGTAAGCGGAATCGGCACAAGATTTGCGTTGGCAAGAACAGAAATATTGTCAATGCGGGCATCTTCCGTATTCGTACTAGTGCGCGCCGCCCACGAGAAAACCATCCCCGGAACGGGGGCAAACCCCGGCGTGGGAGCATTCGTGAAAATGTTGGCGCCATTGACGGCAAGAGTTAATCCGTTGGTATAGTTCCAATCGATGGCAAAATAATTGCGCGACGCATTTGCGTTGCCCCATTGCAAGTCGGGATTGAAAAGATTGGAGGCGACGACCGTGTTATTCACCCGCACAAAAAACCCGGGCGTCCCCAACTTGTCATTATCAATGCAAATGCTCAGGCCGCTGCCATAGCCTTGTTCCACGGGCAGGCCCAGTATTTGCGGACCACTCATCGGACTCAGATTGAACGAGAGACCGCAGCCGGAAGGATTCGTGTAATAGAATTCCGAATCCCATCTGGCCGAAAAGCCATAAATGGCCCGGCCGGGAACAATGTCCCGCAAAACGAACGCGGACACAACATTGGTAACGCCGTTGGCTGTGAGTTGAAGCTCCTTTTGAAATGGATCCTGAACCCCGGCAACACTATTCATCGCCGTGCTGAACAAGCTCGAACCATCCACGCTGTTGGTCGCCCCGGTCTTTAGTCCGTCAAAATCCTGATAATAACCATCCGTTGGCCAGGGACCGGCCACGCCAAACCCGGACTGGTTGCAGACGGCCACGCCGACGAAAGTATCGGCACAACCATAGTACAGAAACCATTGGTTCTGAAAGGCAACCAAACCTTCAATAAAAGTGGTGCCCGCTGCATACTGGCCGGTCACTTCGTAAGGAGCCTCGGGCTGAAAAAATGGGCTGTCCATTCGCGCCACGAGTTTGGTGGGTTCTTTGGCATCGAAGAGCGCCTGTCCGCCAGAATAAGCTCCCGCATTTATAGTCGGATCTCCGGGACTCGCATTTTTTCCATTGTAAAAAACCACGATACCTGCCGGCGTTAGCACCGCTGGACAACCGCCTTCAACCAGGGAGCTGTCAAAATCCCCCGCGCGGGTGTTAAGCACAGTTGGTCCCACCGGGTTCCAGTTGACCAAGTCGGCGGAAGTCGCCACCGCAACCGAGCCTTCCCCCCAATACATCCAGTATTGCCCCAAATATTTGACCGCTTGCAGCTGTCCGTTTACCAATGCGGTCAAAATCCCAGCGGATTTGGAGGCCGTGGTGGCATTGACACTCGCATTCCCATACATCGTGAAAGGCGATCCATATTTCGTCCAATTCAGCAGGTTCGTCGAGGTGGCTATCCCCAGCCTGGCGCGCGAGCGATTCCATTGGGTGTACAAAACCACATAGGTGCCCTCGTCAGATTGCACCAAGCGCGGGTCCTCACAGCCTCCGGGCCATTCATTGGATTCTTGCGCGTCAGCGCCGGGATAAAGGGACGGCGCTGGGTTGCAGGTGAAATGCAAGCCGTCTGAACTCGAAGCCAGGCCGTCCCGCGAACAATAGGTGCCGATTCCATTGCCGCTGTTGTCCTCGGCCCGATAAAGCACATAGACCTGCCCGCCATAGATAACAGCGCCCGGATTGAACGTGTGCGTATACTCCCAATTAACAGGTTCGCCGAGGATCGGATCCTCAAACGTCGCGCTGGTGTTGGACGAAATAATTGGATTGACATCGGCCACCCGGTAAAACGGCCCCAGGCCCCAGGCGGGAACACTATTGGTAGTATAATTAACAGTCAAGGTGGCGGGAGGAGAGCTGGTGACAGAACCAATCGAGTTGGATACGACCACAACATAATCCGCTGAGTTGTTCGCCGAAACGTCTGTGAGCATCAGCCGGGAAGTCGCGGACCCTGTGATATTTCCGCCATCCACAAGTCCGGAATAATTTCCGCCGCCGACCGCTCCGGACATCCATTGGTACGCAACCGCCGTACCGGCCGCCACCACACTCATTTCCACCGCCGGTGTTCCTCCCTGGACGGATTGCGAAGCCGGTTCAACCGCAATTCGAGGAGGAACGGGGGCGAGAACCGTCAGCGTGGCGGGAGGCGCACTGGTGACCGCACCAACCGTGTTTGACACGGCTACGACATAATCCGCCCCATTGGCGTATGTGACATTGGCTATCGTTAGAGTGGAACCTTTCGACCCGGAAATATCTTCCCCATCCGTCAGATTGGTATAAATACCGCCGCCAACGGCACCCGCCAGCCATTGATACGACACTGCAGGATATCCGGAGGCGGCAACACTCAATTGCGCGGTCGTCCCCGCATAAACAGACTGCGAGGCCGGCTGCACGGCGATTTGCGGAAGCGTGGGCGCCGACAACGGGGTAACTTTGTTTAAACTGCCGGTACCAACCCGGATCTCATCAAACGTGACATTAACCGGAACATTACTTGAACCAAAGGTGGCATACAGACTCGTAAACGCATTCTGTAGAAAGGTGGCGGCATATGTGCCGGAAAGCGTGGCGCGTTCGGTAATGTTGTTGCTGGCAGTGCCAAACGCAGCCGCATTCAAAACGCTGTTCGTCAGACCTTCCAGCCGAAAATAATCGAATTGCAGTGAAGTTAATATCCACATGGTCAGCGTCTCCGTCCCTGATCCGGAAGCCACCAAGCCATCCGCCTCCCAGAGAGCCATGTATGTGGTGTTCGTCGCTATCACGACACCGTCAACATTCCCGCCGGTGCCCACAATGCGAATGTTGCCTTTGCTCCCACCATTATAATAAAGCCCGGACACATCCTGCTGCGCATCGTTGTCCGGACTGCCTCCCTTCCCTGTATTGGTGGTATTTGCGCCGCCAAACAGCGTGGCTAAAGAGTAATATCCACTATTATAATACGGGATGGAAAACAAGTAGCTGCCATAAACAGTGCCTGTGATATTCGAACTCAAAATGAATTGCCGCGATGCTTCCGCCTTGAAATAGGGGGCAACATTGGCGACAGTCGCAACTTGGGCAGCTCCGCCGACCGTGGCCAGGCTTCCAAAAGTCAAACCCACGGGAACATAGTTAAACGTGCCCATTCCCACGTCGCCGGTCCAAGCGGAGCCGTATCCAGTTCCACCATTGAGGCCTGAAAGGCTGCTTGCAACGCCCCCATAATTAAAGCTCTCCTCCGCAACCAGGGCGCCTCTGGCGGTAAACCCAGAGCTTATTAACAATGGCGCTATAAGCTGGAAAATGGCTAAGGCCCTTTTCACGTGCAATTGACTTGCAGTTGTCCTGATTGTTCAAACTGCCTATTGGGAGGACGTGTTTTGCACCAGCCAAGCCAAGTCCGACACCGCCATGGGATCGGTGCCGATCGGCGTATTATGACCGGCTGCCTTCTGGAAAGCGCCACTCAGCCAGTGATGGATTTCGGCGTGGCCATCGGCAAATGAGAACCCTGTTGAACCAGGGTGGTAATGAGCCGGGCTATCGATAATCTGGGCACTGTTGTTGCAGTCAACACCGAATGCCCCGTCATTGATGCTGGTGTAGCTTTCTTCGACGAATACAAAGGTGTTCGCGTTTTTTACGATGGCCCCAGCCTTTTTGTACAGGCGCCACGGCGAGGTCGCAAAGACGTCACTGCCGCAAAAAATCGTATTCATGGACAGGTCGCGCACCAGTTGGTAGTTCAACGTGCCATATCTGTACGAAGTTATGTCCGCGGGGCAGCGATAAATGGGAAGGACCTTTGCATACTGCCACAACGGCAAGTTTATGATATTGTTGCTGTCATAATTTGCCGAGGTTCCCGCACTGAGCGCATTCATATAGCCGAGCACCCATATGGGGCGCCCATCGGTCAGATCCACGGCGCTTCCGCTGTCCCCGGCTCCCGCGCTGGGAACCCTATCGCTATTGTCACCGGCATAGAGTTGCCACGCCAGCATCAATTGCTTGTTATTGTTCAAGCATTGAATTGCATAGGCCTTTTGCTTGGCCTTGGCCAGCGCCGGCAGCAGCAGTGCCGCCAGAATCGCAATGATGGCGATGACCACCAGCAACTCTATTAAAGTGAAAGCATTCCGCTTTAAGTGTTTTTCCAAATGCAACATATTTGCCTATATTTAATCGTAATATTAATGCTGCCACCGGGTGGTCTTCCGCCCCGGCGGCAGCATATTTTATTGGCTCACTTCAATCATGGATGAACCATGCGGTAAAATACGGCGCCGTTGGTCACATTGATTGTCACGGTGGTATTTGTCACGCTAGTGGAACCGGAAACCGCCGTCCAATTGGTGCTTAGTCCCACTGACGCCGCGTTGGTTTGCGCCTGGAGAATCCAGCCGCCATTGGTCGGCCACGCCAGACTCAATGTGTCGTTCCCCAACGGGCTGACCTGGATCGTGCCCGGCAGCGGATTAATGGGCGGGGTCGTGCTCAACACCCTGACAGATCCATTCACCGCCAGCAGATTGGTCCACACCACACCGGCACCGCCGCCGCTAACGCTCAACGCGGCACCATTCAGCACCGGCTCGTTAAAAAGCGTAAACACGTCTCCCGCCGCCAGAGCCGGGCCGGAATTCGTGATTATAACGACTCCAGTGCCGGTGTTGTTTAGCCCGCCACTGACGGTAACTGCGCTGTTTGAACGGACAAGAGACTTATTGACCGCAATCGCCAGTGAGCCTGACAACGTCAGATCGCTGTTAATTGCAAGAACTCCGGGAGCATTGTCTCCCGGGGCGAGCGTGCCGCCCACGCTAATGGTTACCGCGGCACCCAGAGTTCCCACGCCGCTCAAGGTACCGCCGTTGGCAACCGTGATTGGGCTGGCAGTCAGCCCGCCATTCACTTCCAAGGTGCCGTTGCTGACAATGGTGGCACCCGTGTAGCTGCTATTGTTTGTCAAAATCAAAGTGCCAGCCCCGAGCTTCGTCAACCCACCGTCGGTGGCACCGTTCAGATTGGGGTCGGTAATCAGGCCTTGCCCAATCGTGACCAGATTGCCGCCGTCGTCAATCTTGGCCCCATTGGAAGAAACAGCGGCTTGGGTCAACCCTTGGAGAAACGTCGCATTGTTCGTTCCCGCCTTGAGGGTGCCGCCGTTAAAATTAATATACGATGCACCACTCCCGGTTGCCCCGCTGACAATACCCGGCCAGGTCGTCAAGGTGCCGCCGTTGAGATTGATGGTTCCCGTTATGCCGGTAAATGTGCCCTTGTCCGCCGCCAATCTTAAGCCGCCACTTTGAGGGCCAACAATCATCGAACCGCTACCCCCAATCGTTATGGTCCCAGAGGCGCCGTTTTGCGGATAGGAACTGTCACCGCCCAGTTGGATGGTGTTATTTCCCATGAAGGACAAGGATCCCCCGGAAACATCAATCGTGGCAGTGCCCGCATTTCCTATCAGGCAACGAGAGGTATTATTACTAATGACAAGATTGCCGCCATTCACATCAAGCTCGCCCACCGATTGATTATTATTTCCAATCGCATCGGCAATAGTGAAGAAATTGTTGACCGCAATCAGTCCGTTCCCGGAATTCCACTCCAGGTATGCGGGCAAGCCGGGGATTTTCCCGATGGTTACTTTGCCATATATGTTCATCACATTGGTCCCCAAATCAACATTCCATGTCAAGTACTCCATTTCCAAATAGGAGTTATAGACCGTGACGTTGCCGGCGGTGGTGAATGTTCCGGGACCGGCGCTGGGGTCTCCCATCATCACTGTTCCAGTGGAGCTGGGAACCACAAAACTCAAGTTGTTGTTAACCGTCAGGGAAGAACCTCCACTCAGGACCAAATTTGTGGAGTTGCATGCTAAAGTTCCAATATTGGCAACCGACGCCATGACATTCGTTATATTTCCATTGACTACAATTCCACCTGGGCCGGACAAGACACCGCCGGCCGACGAATCACCAATCGTCAGGTTTCCGATATTGTGAATACCCTGGCCAATTGTATTCAACGTTCCACCACCCGCTACGGCGACTGTTGGCATGGCCAGGTTGTTGCTAAGCCCAAGCGCATTTGCCCCGTTTAACGCCAAGGTCGCTCCTGAAAACACGCTTAGGTTCGTGGTGTACCCCAGCACCGGCGTGCTTCCCCCAACCCCACCCGAATTCAGCACGAGCGTCCCGGATTCAACCGCCACGTTGCCGCTCACGCTATTGGTCGCTGTCAGGGTAAGACTGGCGGCGCCGGATATGGTCAATGTACCGGCTCCGCTGATCGGGTTATTGAAGGTTTGCGGCTGTGGATTTGCAATGGTTAGCGCGGAATTATCAACAATTCCCCCAACCACACTTCCATTGAAAGTCACTCCATCCCCCAATTGAAGCGTTCCCCCCTCAATGAATGTGCCACTGGGGTACGTGTTCGCCGTGGCCAAAACAAATGTGCCGCTGCCCTCTTTTGTCAGACTGCCACTGCCGGCAATTTGCCCAGATCCGCTAATGCTGTAGGTATCCGCCGAGTTGTTTACAATAACTCCGGTGGGATGCACGCCAGTGTTCAACGTAATGCTGAAATTTGGCCCGCTGGCGGTGTCGTCAAACTGCGCCACCGGCCCCACCCCCGCCACCTCGTTGTATTTGACGCCATTCTGCCAGTTGGCCGAGCCATTGATATCCCAACTGCCGCTGATATTTCCGTTCCATAACAAAATCGAGGCAGATTGCGCCACCACAAGGTCTATGGTCTGGTGCGCCGCATCGTTCGACAGGCTCAAGGTATCACCCGTCACTACCGGTGTCGTCCCCAGGACAAATGCCGCCACCCCGCCGCCATTTAATGTGCCGTAAGTCATCAACGGATACACTCCGGTTGCGGTAACATTGAAATTTGTCAGGTTCACGGTCACATGGCTCGCAGGAGTGAACGCGTTGGTAATCGCGAGAAAAGGCAGCGAAGGTGAGGCGTTTTCAGCATCCAATAACAGGCTGGAACCGGAGTTGAGCGTCAGCGAATTCAACGCCGCCGGACCGTTGGGAGCCTGCACCCACAAATTTGCGCTTCCCGCCACCGTACAGGGGCCGCTTCCCAATGCGGATCCGCTGGCCGCTGAAATCCCCAAGGTGCCGGCGCTGACCGTAGTTCCACCATTGTACGTATTGGTTCCCGTAAGATTTAACGTGCCAATACCGTGTTTGGTCAGTCCACCGTCGGTGACCAAGTTGGAATTGCTCGAAAGCGACTCGGCGATCGTAACCCCGTGCCCCCCGTCGTCAATGACCGCTCCATTGGTGCTGACTATCGCTGCCGTCAGTCCCTGCATAAATGTCGCGCTATTCGTCTCGATCAAAAGTGTGCCGCCATTGAAGATCACATAGCCTTGTGCAGAGGAATTATTTTTTATAATGTTACGGCCGCACACCAGCGTTCCGCCGCTATTCAAATTCAAATAGCCATTGCCATAACTGGAAGGACCGCCATTTCCGAGCGCAAAGTATTGCGTGCTATTGGTAATTATGACAGTGCCTCCGTTATTGATGTTCAAGGTTCCATTCGCCCCGGTCTGGCCGCTCGACGTATAACTGCCGAAAGTCATAATCGTGCTTGGGGTGATCACGAGCACGGAGCTGGCCACATTGACAACGCCGGTCCCTTTCAAGCCGACGACAAACGGATAGGTGGTGTTGCTTATAGTCGTCTGCCCGCCACTGATGTTCAGCGTCGCCGTGCTGGAATTGTCCGCCATGGCGAGGTAATTGACCGGAGAGATGCTGTTTGTCCCGGAAAGAATATTCATGGTCGCGCTTCCGGTATTGTTGCCGAGCGCAAATTTCTTTGAAGTGATGAAAGACCCCGTGCCGCCAGGGTTGACATTTACAGTGGTGTTCGAATTGATCAACAATACCTGCCCTTGATTGCCGCCGTCAAAGTAGTTGCCGTCAAAATTGACCACGCCGCCGAGGCCGGTGATCGTTAGATTATAGGTATTATTTACGGTGGAAGTTCCTCCATTAACGGTGTTGCCGAATGTCAGGATTTGCCCGGAACCGACATTCCACGTCTCGTTACCGCCTTCGAAGACCGGGCAATTAATGGTAAGACTCTGGTTGGCGTTTGACATATTGATGCCTCCGGCGCCGATGGTGAGAGCGTTGGTGCCGGTGGCATTAACCGTGAATGCGGCCTGAAGATTGTTGCTTACGGCGATCCCCGCCCAAGTCATATTTGTGCCCAGCACGGCGCTATTATTGATGGCCTCAAACGTGCTATCCCACTGGGCGGTGTCCCCGCTGCCCGGCACACCGGCCGTCGTCCAGCTCCCCGAGGTGTTTAACGCGGTGGTGTTATCAGCCTTGATAAAAGTCGCCGCACCTCCCGATTGGGCCAAGGATATCAAAATGGCCGCTGCCAACAAGAGCGAGGCACGCGCGTAAGTTTGGGTTGGTTTTTTGTGTGTCACTTTCATATGGTTTGTGCATCCATCTATGGGTTGATTGGTTTCCACAATCGCCTGGTTTCCGGTTTTTGACGTGACCAGTTTTGAGCTGTTTCACTTTCCGGAACAACGCCGGGTCGAGAACCCATCGCAGCCCCAACCCATCCGTCGAACCACCTCAAGCAGCTCACTACGGAATTCGAATGCGGCACTGATTGCTTTAAACAATCGGCGCCATTCTTCACTGGCCTTGTTTGGCTATATGGGCACATCAAAATTATCGATTAGTAGAATCGGCTGTTGTTGTCTGAGATAGCGTAGTACAGAAAACGCATTTCGTCAGTCGTATGAATATACTACAGGAAAATAGACGGTTTCCGGTGGCGTCGAAAGCTTAAAGCGGTCGTTCTTTTACCGCAAGGCGGCGATTCGAGCGTTGGGCCGGCGGGCTCCGCCTCAGGGTCGGGTCATTTTGACTGGCCGGCCGGTGCAATTTGAGCAGGGGCTGTTGGTGCCTTGGCTGCGACCGCTCTGGCAGGCCACCAACTATCCCTGCAAGCTGCGCTTGGTAACGATGTTGCGGGAGTGGATTCCGACCTACAAGCAGCACGAACTGCGCTCCCCGGTGACGGGCGGGAAAAGCTCCTGCTGGCCAGCGGGCGGGCGCTCGGTCGGTTGCGCCAAGCGGCCGACATGGTTGAGCGGCATTGGGAGGGTATCCGGGGTCATTGGCGGCAAGGGTTGACCACGGCGCTCTTGGAACGACGCAACAGCCTCTTCTCGGCGACGAAGCGCAAGGCGCGAGGTTACCGCTCCACAGAGTATCAGACCGCCATGCCCTACTTCGTAGCCGGCAAGTTAGAGATGCCATACTATGGCTAATTACCCATTACAAACGTCGAGGAACCACTAATGTTTTGCTGGCACTTCATGGAATATATATCAATCTGAAGAAAACGCTGCCGTTGGCGGATAGTGGAATGGCCACCTGATTGGTGGTAGTGGATGCGGAGACATCCACCCAGTTCGTTCCGGTCAGCAAATTGGTCTGGCACTGCAACTGCCAGCCGGTATGGTCGGCCGGCCAGGAAAGCGTGAGCGTGCCGTTGGCCACCTGCACTGCGAGGTTGGTCGCAATCGTCGAGGCCACCGCCACGTTGATCGTTCCATTAACCGCCAAATTGTTGGCCCAACCATACGGAGCAGCGTCCGGCAGATTGATGGCCGTAAACCCGCTGACCGGCACATTGAAGAGGCGGAACACATCACCCGGTTGCAACCCAGGACCGAGATTGGTCACGGTCAGCGTTCCCCCGGCAGCGATCACTCCCACACTGGAAATCAGTTCATCGCTGTTTTGAACATTGGTGCGGTTGAGTTCCATCACCAGCGTGCCGCCCAACGTGATGTTGCTTTGAACAATCAAGGTTCCCATCCCGTCACCGGGATTGACGATGGAACCCGCAACGGCGTTCAGCTTGCCCAAAATGCTTCCGCCGCCGGTCAGGGCTTGTCCACTGCTGATCGTCAAGGTTTGCCCCACCCGCCCGCTGACATCCAACGCCGCCCCGTTGGAAATCGCAATCAGCGCGCTGCTGCTCAGGGAGCCAAAGCTCACCAGGGCCAGCGTTCCTGACCCAATCGCGGTGTTGCCGGTATAGCTATGAACTTGCGATAAAGTCAATTTGCCAGCCCCAAGCTTGACCAGGGCGCCCAACCCGCTCACAATATTGCTGTAACTTTGATCCAGGGGGTTGGCGAACACCAAGGTTCCGTTGTTCACAATGTTGTTGGTCACCACGCCGTTTCGGCTCATTCCGTTGCCCAATTGCAGCGTGCCTCCCGAAATGGTCGTGCCTCCGGTATAAGTGTTCGTGCCCGAAAAGGTAAGCGTTCCACTGCCCGTTTTCATTACCACACCGGATCCGCTGATTGTATTGCTGTAATTTTGGTCGAAAGGATTTGCAAAAGCCAATTCTGCATTGTTCGTAATGCCTCCTATTACCGCACCATTCGCCGACGTCCCATCGCCCATTTGCAGGGCACCACCGACGATCAGCGTCCCGCCCGTAAAAGAGTTTGTGCCTGAGAGTGTGATCGTCCCCGTTCCCATTTTTGTAACGGCGATCAATCCGCTGCCGGTAATATGATCAATAATCATACCGCGAAAAATCCCGCCCCCGTTGTTGCCGTTTCCAACCGTCAAAACGGCCGTCCCGCCCCCGGTTGTGGTATTGAGTATCTCGCCCCCGTTCCCAGTCAGATTTCCCACGTCGAGGCTGGTGCCGTTAAGATTCAAGAACCCATAATTGGCCGTGCTATAGGCGGTATGCGGTATCGCCAATCCATTCCCATTGTTGTTGAAGGTCAATGACCCATTGGCCGAGCCCAGTGTGCTCAGGTTTGTCAGCATCAGCGTATCCGGTCCATTGATAACCGTCCCGCCGGTGTAGGTGTTGTTCCCCGCCAGAATTAGTGTCCCGCCAAAGGTGTCGTTGTCGCTGGCTACCGTCAGCCCACCCGTCCCGCCGATCGCTGCGGAAACCGTAAAACCGCCGAAAGATTGCGGGTCAAACATCCCCCCGTCATTTTGCAAACTCACAACTCCTGCCAACGTTGCGGGGCGATTCCATGCGGCGACGATCCCATTGTCCATCGAAAGCATGGTGCCGACGGTTATCGCGGCTCCACTCTGTGTGACAAGCCGCAAAGCCCCGCCGTTGGTGAGCAGCAGGGAGCCGCCGGTAAAATCATGATAAACCGCATCTGCCGGCGTTCGGAGGTTTAAGCCGGCAACCACGTAATTGTTGGCTGAAGTCGGAACCGTGGCATTGGACCAGTTACCGGCACTGTTAAAACTGGAGGCCCCGCTGGCATCACCGGCCGTCAGGGTGACCGTGCCGGGCGAGGTGCTTTGCGTCGGTGGCACCACCTGTAAGGCTTCCATCGAGGCAATGCAATCCCACGAATACAGGTTCGTCCCGACCGGTGTTGGCTCCTCCCATTGACACCAGGACAAGTTGTCCGAGCTCCGTCTGGCGTTCCAGGCGGCATTGGCGTTATTCTGCACCCACGATTGAAAGGTGGTTTGCAGCCCGTAATCCCTGATGAATCTGGCCATCCACCGGAAAAAGATCGCGTTGAAACCCGAATTGTTATTCGCAATGCCATACTGCGGCAGAATCCCGGAACCGGTCATGCTGTTTTCCGTGTATTGAGCTGCCAGCATCGCGTCATTCGTCTGCCCGAGGAAATCGGCCGCACCAATAAAGGTGCCTTGATTATAAGTGGTGGCCGCTCCGCTCACCACTCCGTTGGTGCCGATATTGTCGGCAATTCCGCCGGAACTTGTGTTGAACAGTACCGAACGTTCCCAATAATAAATGTTCGTGGCTTTGTTCCAATAATTGGTGTCGCCATAGATTTTATACAGCAAATACGCGGCAATGGCTCCCGGCCCGTTGACGCAGGCATTCTTGCTGGCATTTTCAGGATATTCCCAATATAAGCCGCCGCCCAGATTGGTGCTCCAAGCCCGCGCGTAAACCGCGTCAAAATCAGCCTTGGCAAGATTGCAATAGTTGGTCATGCCGGCATCCTGTCCGCCGCGCAGAAAAGCGATGATCGCCCACAGGTTGTCGTCATTGTAACCATTACTGGCATGCCACGTGGAACCATTAGCCGACAGGAAGCCATTCAGCAGATTGGTGATCATGCCCCGATAGACCGAATTGGACGTCCACTCGTAGGCGTCAATGACACATTCGATTTCCTCCGCCTGCCCCCAGAAATAGGTGGCGCTGGCATCGGTCTGGCTGTTCTTAAAGTATCCGTTGGTGCCACTCACTGAATAGTAAGCGTTCGAATACGCATTAAAAATCGAGCCGGCATCGTTTGTGGTAAAAGCCTCGGCGGAAATTTCCGCCTTGAGCAAGGCAAAAAGAACGAAAACACATCCCAATTGAAAACAATGAACGGCAGCGGCCAAAACAGCCGGCAGGTGTGCCCCACCGCGGCCTTTACCTTGAAACGTCATGCGGCATCCGGGTTCGGTGCTTGATGCAATGCAACGTGCACAAAACTTCACCACGCAAAATCCGCGTTTTTTCCCGCCAGCCGCCATTGCTCCGGCGTTTTTTTTGCCTGCCAATCCAGCGGTTCCGCCAATGGCTGCGGGCGGGAGGCGGTCAGCAACGCTTCATGCAGGGCGCTTTCCTGGTCTGAACTGATGGTTTCTCTCGGAAAGGACTCAAAAAGCGGAGTGCCACTGTGGGCCAGCAAATCAAGCCATTGGGAATTCTTCACCCACGGCACCGACCGGCTCGACACCTGGCCGACGCAATCGGCGTCCACGGCAAAAAAGGTGCCATTTTGCGGCAGGCGGAAAGCCAGACAGTTTACGCCCATGTTGCGCGTGCGGCCCCAATCCTGCCCGCTGGTGTCGTCGCCGATGCGTTGCAGTTCAAAAAGTCCCGCCGCCAGATGGCCCATGGTATTACAGCCGATTATGACGGAGTCATCGCCCGCCGCCTTGCGAATATCCTGATAAAGGTCACCTATGACTTCTGCCGTGGTCTTTGAGCGATCGGCAAAAGCCCAGCCGTCTGGCGTGACTTCACCGCCCATTTGGTTCCCCCAGCGGCCGCAAAGATCATAGGTTGTGTAGTCATGCTTGACGAGTTGATAGCCCCAGCCATGAAATCGCTCCATTGATTTGCGTATCAACGCGCGCACCGCCGGAACCGTGGGATCAAGAATGCTGGCATCCCGCTGCAATCGCCAGCTCTGCGGTTGGTCCGCATTGGCTATCAATGGCCGATACCACAATCCCGGGCGCGCCCCCGAAGCGGTGATGCGCTTGGCAAATTCAGCCATGGTCAGTGTCTTGCTAAAATCAGGATTGGTCTGATCCCAAAGGCCGGGAGCGGATCCATTTTCGCCCTTCCACTGCCAGCCGTCGTCCACCACCGCAAATGGCCGCGGGCCGCCCGCGGGGCCCAGTGAAACCATCGAAGCAACATTGGCCAGAAAATTATCCGCCGTGTCGTGGCCATAGGTGCAATACCAATCGTTGAACCCGTAAACCGGCTGTTTCGGCAGGCGCGGATGCGGACACATCATCCGGCAAAATGACTGGGCGGCGGCAAAGGGCGTCTCGTTTGACCGGCCACACCGGCTCACCACGGTGCACACTTCCAGCTTGCGATCGCCCAATTGAACTCCCCTGCCGCCACAACGGACATCCGCATGAAGCGTGATGCCATGCTCGTCCGCAGTCCAATAACACAGGGCCGCCGCACCGGTCATGACACCATAGCCGTGGGTCACGCTGCCGTCGCTGGCCAGAAAATACCAGGGCATGACCCGCTTGGCATCAAGCGTCTTCCATTCCAAATCGCCATAGGCGCGTTCCCAGGCATCTCCCAGATACTTCCAGCCCACAGGGGGCTGGGCGTCCCAATGGATTTGCAGCGCTTTAACCGCCACCTCCGGCGCAGAAAGCTCAATGTTCAATCCGCGTCCATGCGAACGGAACCTGACTTTGACTCGATCACATGACCAAACGCCGCCGGCTTGAGACGCGAGTGAACATGCCCCCGCCTCCATCACCAGCGACACCTCATCCGGCTCGCGTTGGAGAGTGTGAAATTGGTTGGTCTCCAATCCCACGGCGGCGTCAATCACCGGTGCCTGAACCAGCACCAAACTCAAAATCATTACTTTACATTTAAGCATAAATGTCACATTCCGCCTACCACGGGCTGTTGGCCGCCGGCACATAGCCCTTGTACCACAACAGGGTTTTCCAGTCTTGAAACTTGAAAAGCGCGGCGTGGCCGTCGTCAAAGCCCATGTTTATCGCCCCGGGAATCGGCTGATTAAAAGTTGCGTTGCCGTTCTTTAACGGGTGCCGCGACACCAGTATCCGGTCCGGACCGTCCACCGGTGGATCGGAACTATCGCCCGCCCCCGTCAGCAAGTTCAAATTCGGCGTGGGATGCTTGCTCACATCCAGCCACATGTCCACCCAGGCCGCGTCATAGAAAACCGGGGTGATGACCGGCTGGGAAATGGAGCTTTCCTTTCCAAAGTAATAACCGGCCGTGCCGTCCGGACAGCTCGCATATAAATATCCATTGAAACCGTAGCTACCCATGTTCAGGTTCGTGCCCGCGGCTCCCCAGTACCAGGCAGCCGTGGCGTTGCCTTTTTCCGTTGTCACCGTGCCCCGGTCCGGGGCCACCGGGCAGAATCGCGATTGGGCGGCTTGGGCGTAATTAGCGGCCAACGTCGCCATCCACAACGTGTAGCCCGTCGGATCGTAATAAACCCCGCTCCCGTTGAAATCATTCTGGTACATCGCATAGGCCAGATGCAATTGCTTGATGTTGTTCACGCATTTTATCTGCAGCGACCTTTGTTTGGCGGCAGAGAGCGCCGGCAACAACATCGCCGCCAGAATGGCAATGATGGCGATCACGACCAACAGCTCAATCAAGGTAAAGGCCGGATGTTTTTTAAGATTCCGAACCGTTGACTTTTGGATGGAAAATATCATTTTTTTGTAATTCTATTCGGGCGGGTTCAGCAGACATGCACTATTTCACTTTTATCCGAAAAAATCTTAACGCTCCGGTCGGTGCCATCGCCGAGGGCGGGATCGCGGCCGAGTTGGTCGTCCAAGGGCCGCTTACATTGGTGGCTTCCAAGAGCAAACCATTGTCTTGCCAGGCCAGCGTCAATTGCCTGCCATTCCATGTGCCAACCAGGGTGGGGTTGTAGAACAATCCAGCCGCACTTTGGTATAAAGTGGCTATTTGATTGGAACCCAGCGCTTGGTTAAAAACCCCGGCGCCACAAAGGCAGCCCTTGAAAGTCCGGCTGGCATTATACGAATCATTGCCAATTCTCGTTTCCCCGCTGAAAGCTGACGGAGCCTGTGTGTGCGTCACGCTGGCAGCCGTCAGACCATTGGTATTGCCAAGATAAATGGTGGCACTGACCGGTGTAACCACCAAGGCGACAAACGACCACTGGTTTGTTGGAGGCGTCAAGCCCGAGTTCCATCCATAAGTTCCCGAATCGTTATTCCACGTGTAGCCCAACTGGGTTCCCGCCGGATTAAAATCAAATCCGGAGACCGTGCCCAGACCATCCCGGCAAAAGATCAATCCCGTCGCCCCGGCCTGGGTGGCAGCGGTTGGGTAGATCCACGCCACGAAAGTCACGCTGGCCGAGTTGAGATTCAGTCCCGGCAGTGAAACCCAGGAATTCACCTGCCCGTTAAACGAGGCTGCCAGATCACCGGATGCGAACCCGAAGCCGGGAGGATTGGCCACACCGGGAATCCCCTGCGTGACCGCCGGTTCGTAGGTGCCATTAAAGCCATTCCCGGAAGAGTCCACCGCAGTCGTGCCGCCAGTTTCATTCAACCGCCAATAACCCACGGGGCCAGACGCGCATATCCAGGCGGCGTAGTCGCCGGGCGTGGCGGCAACCTCGGAAGAATTCGAACTTGCGCCTTGGGAGTTTACCGCGGTTATGACATAAAAATACGTGACACCATTGGCCAATCCAGTGTCGGTGAAATTAGTCGTCGTCGAACTCGCCACGACCGAATACGGTCCGCCGCTGACAACGGATCGTTCAACCTGATAGCTGGAGGTATCCAGCGTGGCGTTCCACGACAAGGCAACCGTCTGGTTTGTGCCAGCCATCGCGTTCAGGGCGGTGGGCGCCTCCGGCAGTCCCCCCGGCGTGGCGCTGGCTTCTCCCGAGTCGGCACTCACCAACCCAATCGCGTTTTTGGCCGAAATCACATAGTAATATGTTTGCCCGCTCGTCAGGTTGGTGTCGATAAAACCCGACAGAGAGAGATTGCTGTTAATAGCGGCGTAAGGGCCGCCACTGTTGGTGGACCGCAGCACGGTGTAAACGATGCCGCTCGCGGCATTCCAACTCAGAGCGACCTGGTTTAAGCCCGGCGAGGCGTTGACCCCGGTGGGTGCGGGCGGATTCGTGCCGCCATAGAATTGCGCTTCGGCAATATTGCAATAGCCGTTGGCGGGCCCCAAATACCGGACATAACGGAAGACACTGTTATTAGTGAGCACCAACGTTGTCAAAACACCATCCTGCGGGTAGCAACCGACAATGGCCAAAGTTACTGCGTTGCTGAAATCCAATGTATTGGCACCTTGAAATTGACCGCCAATCATGCGCATTCCCCAAGTGAGCCGCGGACAATAGCGAATCATCGAGACAATGTTCTGGTTACCGCCGCCCAAATCCAAACCCGCCCAGTCACCGCTCGCATCCGGGCCATCGAAGAAGGTGTTGAGATTGCCGTCAAAGACGTTTGTAATCGTGCTGCCATCATTGCTCCAAGAACCGCTTGTTCCAATAATTGAGCCCGCTAAAAAACAATTCGCGCCGGGACTGGCTGGAACGGGGTAAAGGTGCGCCACAAAACCCGCGCCTGATAAACTGCCGTTGGAAGTGGTGTTTGTCACGTTGAAAACGCTGCTGCTCGTCACGTTGGTCCTCTCCAACTGGCTGGCACCGTGCCAAATTATATCGGCCTGATAGGTAAGGTTGGAACTCAAAAACGTTAAAGGAATGTTCCAAATCTCCGGTGGCGCCAGATTGCCATTCATAATTCCGACATACCACTCTTGGCCCTTGCGCCGGGCCGTCGCCACGGTCTGGCCGAGCTGACTTTGGGGCAAAACCACCGTTTGATCCCATTCGTTTGGCAGGGATGCAATCAGAGAAGCAAACGGGTTACCGGCGATGCCATCCGATCTTTGTGTAAGAATGATAACGGGTCCAGGCATGTTCACCATGGACGCGGTTTCATAATCATACGGCGCCCCATTCTCGGGGCCATAATCCGCCGGCCCCGCCAGCCACCGTATCAATGGAATGGTGGTGGCCTGCCAGGCTTGCGGGTAGTAATCCCGGGCCATCAGCGCCTTCCACTGAATCAAATTGGGATACGTCCGGAATTCCCCCATGGGCTGGCGAATGCCGTGGAACAGCACCACCAACCGGTTTGCGGCGGCTTCTCTCAGCACCGCTTCCTGCAATTCCACCTTGTCGGCGGCATCGGGCAAATCCGGCCCCCAATTCCAGAAATCCGCTTTGAAACCATCCACTCCATTGGCCACCAAATTCTGATAGAACGCACTGCGTTGCGCCTCGGTCTCCAGTCCGGACGAATCCAACCACAACAGCACTTTCACCCCCAGCGAATGCGAATAAGCCACGAGCTGGGCGACCTGTGGCCAGGGATTCCCGCCATTCCAACCGCTCCACCCCGCGTCAACCACGTTGTATTGGAAGCCCAGTCGCTGCGCCCAAAAGGAGTTCGTCATGGCGTTGGTCATGGTGATGCCGCCGGGCCACGGATTGATATAGTCCCACACCGATTTGCCCATCGTCGCCCAGGGGGTCGCCGTACCTTGCGGAAACAACGTCGGGTCCGGTGGCGGGGCCAGACTTTCCACAATGTCGTTGTTCAAAAGCGTGGTCAAATCCGCGCCGATCGCGATGACGTTCCATGGAGTATTCAACGCCGCTCCCGTGACGGAGGCTCCCCACGGATTGTCCAGCGCCCAGGCGATGGAGGCTCCGGTTGACCCGTCATAATTTGTCGGATAAAGGACTTGCAGCAACCGGCCGGTTGGGTCCGCCACCTTCTCCAGATCCGGAGCCCCAAAAATTCCCGGTGTGGACTCGCTAAGCCCCAAATATCCATTGGTGCCGGGAAGCTGGATCACCAACGGAGCCTTCATCACCGTACCCGCTGGCAAATAATTAATGTTCGTCGAAACATAAAACCACTCATCGAAGGGGATGTTGTTGGTAATAAACCAGAGGGCGCCATTTGTGGGAATCACAAAGCCGCTCAATTCGCCCTCAACACATTCTTGCGTCCCAGCGCCGTTCAATTCATATCGAAACGCCACGCCGTTGTTGTAAACCCGGAAGTCGAGATTATACGAGATGCCGGAAACGGTCTGGGTGACGGGAATGACTTCACCCTGATACCAGTTGGTTGCCGTGCCGTGAATGCCACAGCGGGAAGCAAAGGTTTCGTTGGTGGCGTAGGCGGAAGAACCACCCAGGGTCACCCCGGTCCCCACATTGGTGTTATTGACCATCAGCCCCAGGGGAGATTCTTCGATCACCGTCACCCCCTTGTAAGTCACCGAATAAACCAAGTCGCCCGCGGCCAGGCTCACCGTGCCCGCCACATTCCCGTCCGGGCTTGAGATCATTTCCTGCGCCGAGGCCTCCGCTCCGCGGAAAACCAGAAAACCCAAAACGATCAAAACAAGAATCCACCGCGACACAACCGGCCCCGCGGAACGGAATAAACATGGTTCGCTTCGCATATCTTATATGGGGGTGGTCGGAGCCCCGGCTCCGGCCGCCCCCTTCAACCTCAGCATCTGTTAATCACAACTGCTGAGCCCGGTAGAACATCACTGGCCCGTTGGTTTTGGGATTCACCACCAACGGCGAAGCGTTGTCGTTCGTTGTCCAAGGTCCGGCCAGACTGGTGGCTTGCAGCAAAATACCGGCCGTCCAATTCAGGGTAAGGCTCGTTCCATCCCAACTGCTGGTCAGCTTGACCCCGACCTGATAGAGCCCCGCCACCTGACTTTCCGACAACGCCTGATTAAACACCGCCACCTCGTCGATTACGCCATTGAAATTTCGACCTGACGGATCATAGGGATCAAGCCCGATTCCCGTTATGCCTGAGAACGGCAGAACGTCATCGGTGCTGGCATTCACGGCGCTGCTCGTGCCGTTGGTGTTGAACATATAGACCGTGGCATTGGTTGGAGTCACGACCAGGGCCACAAAAGACCACTGATTCGTAGGCGGCGCCAAGGTCGAATCCCAACAACAATTGTCGCCCCACGTGTAACTTAAAGTCCGATTGCCATTCGCAGCGGTGCTGCCTGAGAAGTTTAAGCCAGCCTGGGTTCCATCGGCACCCCGGGAGAATACGAGTCCCGCCCAAGACGGTTCCACCCATGCCGGACGAATCCAACAAGTCAGGGTCACCGTATTGGTGTTTAAATTCCACGGGCTGACTACCACATGCCCATTCGCATCATTGGGAATAATTTGAACCGCCCAGTTGTTGGTTGGAAATTCCCCGAAACCGTCAGCCGCCCGCGGTCCGGCAATTCCATCATAGCCATTTTGGGTGTCGGTGCCATAGATACCATTGAAACCGCCCTGATAATCATAGGTCGTCACACCACCGGCGGCGGGATTGCCTGTTTCGTTTAGTGAGTAATACGCAATCGCGCCGTCGGCGAGCACGGCACCGGCATACGAACTCGCCGTCACCGTCAATGCCGCGGGGCTGCTGGTCACTGAACCGTACGCATTAGTGATGACGACTATGTAATTGCTGGGATCGGACAAGTTCACATTGCTGATCAGTAACGTCGCGGTCTGGGAACCTGATAGCCGCCCGCCATCTGTCAGGTTCATGTAAGTTCCATTGGTCCAAGCCTGCCACCGATAGCCCAAAGGCTGGCTGCCAACGGCTCCCACCGAGAAACGGGCATTTTGCTGGACAAAAGGCGCTTGAGCATTGGGTTGATTTCCAATTGTCGGGGCGAAGTTGTCAAGGCTCGACGCGCCGGCAAACAGGGCGAGCACCTGGCTTTGCGACAGCGCCTGATTGAACACGGCAACTTCATCCATTGCACCGTTGAAAACGCGGTTGCCAGTGGTGTCCTCCGGATCATTGCCAATCGTGATCGGTCCGCTAAACGACTGGGCAACATTGGGGTAGTTGTGAACAGCGACGTTTACTCCGTTGGTATTGGCCAGATATATCGTCGCCGCCGTTGGCGTCACCACCAACGCCACGAATGACCACTGATTGGCTGGCGGCACCAAGCCTGAATTCCAAAAATATGTGGTGCGATCGTTGTTCCAATTATAACCGAGAGTATAATCGCCGCTAGCGTTGGTGCTGTAAGAATAACTCAATCCCGCCACGTCCGCGCCACGGTCATATACCAATCCGACAGCGTTGGTTTCAGCGCTCATCGGATACACCCAGGCGGTAATCGTCACCGTGTTCGTATTGATGCCCCATGAAGGAACGGTTATTTCCGAGGTGTTGTAGCCGGGAAAGAACTGCGCAGCCCCATTGCCGGTTTCAAATCCCGGATAACCGTCAGAAGGTTCCGGGCCGTTGATGCCATCAGCCAAATTTTCCGTTGGCACCCCATAGACGCCATTGTCTCCGCCAATATAATCAAACGCGGGCAAATTGGGAGTGCTCGTGGGATCTCCATTATTTTCGTTGAAACGGTAATACGCAACGGGGTTGTTGGAGAGAATCGCCAATTCATAAGGCAGGGTCGGCGTCACTACCGTCAGTTGCGCGGTCTGGCTGGTCGTTGCGCCATGAATGTTCGTCACCACCACATCATAATTGGCCGCATCCGCCAGCGTTATGTTGGTTATGGTCAGAACATTGCTCGTAGAGCCGAAAAGATTGCCGGCATCGTGCAAGTTTACGTTGTTGGATTGCCACTGATACGAAAAGGGAGCTGTGCCGGTCGCTGAAGCCGAAAACTGCGCCGTGCCTCCCACATAAAGCTCCTCGGAAGCCGGTTGCGGTGAAATGGCAGGTTTGTATATTCCTGAAATATCCGCAATTTGAACTGCCGCCAGGCCTACGTCGCTGCCATAGTTGCTCAAAGCAATTTGAAAACTCGATCCGGTTACATTGGTAAACAGCACGTACTGCGCGTCGGCCGCCGCCCCCTGCGCCGTCGCCGTGGCCTGAATCAAGTTTGTTGAATAATTATAGTTATTCGCATCGGTCAGAAGATAGACCTGCGAACCGCCATTGAGGTTGACGCTGGCAGTCCGGCCATTGCTGTCCGCACTGACATAGACATACACATCGTACACGCCGTAGGAAATGTTGCCGATACTGACCGTGCCATTGGCAGATTGAATGTCCCAATATCCGTCCAGCAATTGTCGGTTGCCGGTATGAACTGTCTGATCGACCGCCCACTCCGTGGCATTACCACTTTGCGTATAGGCGAACGTCAGACTGGTGGCGGCGCCACTGTTGTCGGAAACAACGCCGGCATTGGGACTGCCGATTTGGGCCAGACCGCCGGAATTGGCCCCGTCCAGCATTACGTTGTTCCAATTCTTTTGCGGAACCACGCCGGCCGTGTCCGAGGCGTTTACCGTCATCGGCGTGTTCCCGCCGATCGACCATTGCCGTCCGGCCATGTTAATGCCAATGGCGTTTTGCGCCTGGGAAATTGGAGTCCCCACCGCGAGGAGGGCCACCAGTGCAAACAATCCAAGCTTGAAATTGAGTGGGCCAAAATCTGTGGGTGTAAAATAGGTTTTCATTTTTTTAAAATTAAATAAGTGGCTGAACCGGTGTTTGCTTTCACAGGTTCAGCACAGGTTGCAGGTTGAACCATGAAAAAGAACTATTTCCGACGACGAATCAAACCCAGCAGCGCCACCCCCGCGATGGAAAGCGTGATTGTCGCCGGCTCCGGAACCACCTCAACGACCTGGATGCCGGCGATGCCCACGTCATTGCCATAATTAGACAGATCAACTTGAAGGCTCGAGCCGGTCACGTCTTGAAAGAGAACATACTGGGCGCTGGCCGCCGCGCCTTGCGACGTCGCCGTGGCCTGAATCAAGGGTTGCGTATAATTGTATCCATTCGCGTCGGTAAGCAGATAAGTCTGCGCACCGCCATTGAGATTGACGCCAGCGGTCCGGCCATTATTGTCTGCGCTGACATAGACATACACGTCATACAGACTGTAAGCAATGTTGCCGAGGTTAACCGCGCCACTGCCAGACTGGATGTCCCAATATCCGTCCAGCAACTGCTGGTTGCCGGTATGGGTGGTCTGATCAACCGCCCACTCCGTGGCGCCACCGTTTTGAGTGTATGAAAACGTCATGCCGGTCGCCGCGCCACTGTTGTCGGAAACGACCCCGGCATTGGGACCGCCGATCTGGGCCAGGCCGCCGGAATCTTTTCCATCGAGCATCACGTTGTTCCAGTCTTGTTGGGAAACCACGCCCGCTGTATCCGTCGGAAGCAAAGTCATTGGCGTATTCCCGCCAATGGACCATTGCCGCCCCGCAAAATCGAGGCCGACGCTTTGGGCTTGGGAAACATTGGCCGTTCCCGCCATGGCCAACAAACATACAATCAATGGGATCTTGACAACCTGGTGTCCGGTATATGTGTTTGGGATATTCATTTACTTTCTGGGGTTTTAGTTTTTAGTTTTTAGCAAGCGTCTGTCTTAAATCAAACAAAACTGACACATGGCGAGGAATTAAAGTGGTTTCCCATTCGGCGACCAATCTTCTGGCCGACTCCGCTTCCGAGCTCGCCTGCGCTGGATCGCTCCAATCGCGGGGCAGGATCGGTCTTTTCTCCCCTGAACGAACTCTCTGGCAATCGTGGGCGGAACTTGCCGATGCCTTGAGTTGGCGTTTTATTGCACATTTTAAGCCCCATCTCATTGGAAAAAGCGATGAAGTGGTCGAAAAAACAGTTCGCTGCCGTCAACGCGTTTAGATTTCTTTGTTTCTATTGGGTGTTGCTGTGTTATTTATCGCATTTGGCCGGGGCAAGGTCTAGCTCCCAAAACAGGTAGTTTTTCAAAAAACACCCTCTAAATGCGGGGATCAGACTTGAGGATGGTCCCGCCTGGTGAGCCAACGCGCGGCTTCTGGCAAATGTGCTGAAGATGCCAAAAGACGGCATCCACAACTCCCCCACGACCGAAGGAACCAATATTAAATCGTCAGCCTCCTTCTCGTTTCGCCGCAATTTCTTTTGTTCCCGCCTCGACATGGAAATTCACGAAAGCCAGCCTGGCCCCAGGCAGAGAATTCTTCACAAATCGCTTCAGATGTGATAGTGCTTGTGATATAAATCAACCTGCGAAAGACGCGATGCGCATTTTTTGGATTATAGAATGTTGGCTGGCTTTTTTTGCGCTTTCGCTGCACGCCTCCGAAACGAATTCCGACGGGCAGTTGCAGGCCAAACAGCTCGCGCCGGATTTCCCGTTGGTGACGAATGTCTCCCAGCTCCGCCAAACCATCAACGGTGGCATGGGGGCGATTTGCGCCTTTTGTCTCGAAGGAACGGTTTTGGCGGCCAATTCCGATTCCGGAATGATTTTTTTCCAAGATGGTTCCGGAACTGAAATCTTGGAAACCAGTATTGCAGGACGGGAGCTTCTGCCGGGGCAACGGATTCAATTGCGGGGAACAAACTATGTGGTTTCAACTGGAACCGGTATGAGCCTTGGTAAAAATCCGGTGGTTGACAATGATGGCAGGCACGCGGCAGTCGAATGCACGGCCACGATAAATTTGCGGACCGGACGGTATCCAATTCAAGTCTTGTGGTTCAATTACACGGGAGACTGGTTCTTGAGCGTAGCCTATTCAGGCCCGGGGTTTGTGCGACAAACAATACCCGACTCGACGCTTTTCCGACGCGCCGAAGTCCCCTTGAGTAAAGGGATTGGCCTTGTAAACGGATTGAATTACCGATGCTTTGAAGGTGAGTGGCAGCACGTGCCACCGGTTGGGACTCTCACTCCGGTGAAAACTGGAATCACCCCAAATTTCGACTTGACGGTCAAATCCCGCAACGAACACGTGGGCCTGGCATATGACGGATTTATCGAGGTTGAAAGTAACGGACTTTATACGTTTTTCCTCAAGTCGGATGACGGCAGTCAGTTGTTTTTAAATAACACCCCCACCCAATTAATGGTGACAGGGGCGGGAAAGGTGCCGGCGCCAAGACAGATCGTGATCCGGCAACCGTTGTCCGACGAGTCCGGGCCGTTTTGGGCCGAAGTCGAAGGCACCTTGACATTTGTGGGCAGGCAACAAACCGGGACCGAATTGGAGCTAACATCCGAGGGCACTCACATGCGGATTACTTTACGGAATGGTTCGCAGGAACCACCCCGATATTTACTCGGCAGTCTGTTGCGGATTCGTGGCATTTGCCTGGATACGTCCCGTAACGAAAAGTACCGGTCGGCGGACACGTTGGTCGTCTCAAGCTGGAAGGAGGTTCAAGTGCTGGAAGTTGCCCCGGAGTTTTGGTCCGAAAGCCAGCGACATAAAATCAGAGAATGCGAGCGCATGAATCGGCAGGAGGCGTCCAGCATTGTGCGCATCTGCGGCCGGCTTCGATCACACCCTCTTGGACGATTGCCGGATTTGGAAGATGACACCGGCTCCGTTCCAATCGAGCTGCTCAATTCGCCGCCCACCCAGTCCGATGACGAAATAGAGTGTTTGGGGAGATGGAGTCAAACTGGATCAAACAGCCTGTTGTGCGAGGCCGTTTGGCAGGAATTGCCAAAAAAACCGAAGAATAGAGACAATGCCCTCCCCTGGTTGACGACGGCGGCCCAAGTTCAACAATTGAATCGTGAGGAAGCCGGGCGTGGATATCACGCCAAGATTAAGGGCGTGGTCGCTTGGATTTCAGAAAATCGTGATTGCGTCATTATTCAAGACTCCACCCGCGGGGTTTTCGTCGGGTTGAGATCGGCCTGGGTGTGGGACTCGCCAAAACTTGGCGAGATTCTGGATATCGAGGGCACCTGCGTCGCGGGCGAATTTTCACCCATTGTGATATTGGACAAGGCGGAGCGGCTCGGGATGGGCCGTCTGCCAGCTCCCATGCAGCCCACACGGGACCAGTTGATCAGAGGGAGCATGGATTCTCAATACGTGGAAATTCGGGGGCTGGTCACTGGAACACATGACAATCATCTGGCTTTGCTGATGTCCGGCGGGACAGTTGATGTTGAGCTTGATCCCGATCCAACCGACTCTTTGGTTTCTTTCGTCAATTCCGTGGTGCGGATCCGGGGCTGCATGTTTGCCAAATGGAAATATCCGACTCTTCAGGTCAACACCGACCACCCCTTATGGTTTGATAACGCAACGATTTGCATGGACACTCCCGCGCCGTTGGACCCCTTTGACGCCCATAAAATGCCGGCCAAGGCGTTGATGCGGTTTGACGTTCAAGGCAATATCTTCCAGCGCGTAAAGATTGCCGGACAGATCCTTTGTGGCGAGGCGAAGATGTATTACATGACCGACGATGGCTTCGGATTGCGATTCGAACTCGTGCAACCTGTGACACTGGAACCGGGGGACGAAGCGGAAGTGGTCGGCTTGGCGGAACTGGGCGGACCTTCTCCGGTTCTCCGTGAGGCGATCGCCCGCAAAACCGGCCATGCTGCCTTGCCCGCCCCCCAACCCCTTGCTCTGGACGGCACCAATACCACCTATGACTCGACGCGAGTCTGGGTGGAAGGAACTTTGGTGGATTACAAAAACCACGGCGCGGAGCAGGTCTTGGAATTACAGGTTGGTGTGAAGAATTTCATGGCGCGGCTGGTCGGCAAACACCCCCCGGCCAGCGCCTGGCCCCTGGGCAGCCGCTTGAAGGTGACCGGCGTTTTCTGCGCGCTGGATGGCAGCCCGATGGCCGGTCGTAACGTGAATTCATTCGAACTGCTTTTGAATTCGCCGGAAGATGTCCAAGTAATCGCTTGGCCACCGTGGTGGACGCCGCGTCGCGCGCTGACCATCGTGGCCGTCTTGTCCGGTGTGCTCGGCATCGCGCTGATTTGGATTAAACTGTTGCGAAGGACGGTTGAGGAGCGCTCGGCACAACTCCAAAAACAGGTCGAAGAGCGACAGTTGGTGGAACAACGGCGCATGATGGAACAAGAGCGAACACGCGTCGCTCAGGATCTCCATGATGAGTTGGGGGCTGGTCTTACCGAAATGGGCCTTTTGGGAGATTTGATCAAGAACCCAGCCATGCCGGTTCCGGAGAAGCAACAATATCTGGGCCAATTGACGGATACGGCCCGGTCTCTCGTCACCTCGCTCGACGAAATTGTTTGGGCGGTCAATCCGCGTTATGATTCGGTTGCTTCCGTGGCCAGCTATTGCACGCTGTTTGCCCAGCGCTTTTTGGATTTGGCGGGCGTGGCGTGCCGCCCGCACATTCCGGCCAGTTTTCCAGAGTTTCCTTTGGATCCGAAGGAGCGGCACAGCTTGTTTCTCGCCTTCAGAGAGGCGCTCAACAATGTCGTCCGACATTCCGGCGCAACCGAAGTGCGCTTGATCATCGAGGTCAGTGGAGGCAAGTTGATCATCTTGGTGGCGGACAACGGGCACGGCTTCGACTTGGCCAACCAAAGTCCCGGCGGTGAAGGCATCCCGGGCATGCGCCATCGCCTGGAGCACTTGGGCGGCAACTGTGATATCCGGAGCCGCCCCGGCGCGGGGACCGAAGTGGATCTGCGGTTACCCTTGAAAAATCACACGCTATGATCAAGGTTGCCATTGTGGAGGATCACAAGACGACGCGCGAAGCGTTGGTGCGGATTCTCAGTTTATCCACCGATTGCCGGTGCGTCTGCACCTGCTCTACCGGGGAAGACGCGTTGCAGGCCATTCCGCGCCAGCAGCCAGACGTGGTCTTGATGGATATTCAACTGCCCAAAATGTCCGGGGTTGAATGCGTGGGCAAAATCAAGGAACTGCTGCCCGCCATCCACGCCATCATGGTCACCGTGTACGAAGATCCCGATACGATCTTCCGCGCCCTCCGGGCGGGGGCCGCCGGTTACATCCTCAAGCGAGCGACGGCCGATGCCATCTTGGGCGCGATCCGCGAAGTCCAATGCGGAGGGGCCCCGATGAGCGCGGAAATCGCGCGCAAGGTTATTTCTTATTTCCATGCCCAGGCGGCGGCCTCCAAGGAGACCGAGACGCTTTCGAATCGGGAGCGCGCGGTCCTGGATATGGTGGCGCAGGGGTTTTACAACAAGGAGATCGCTGAACGGCTCGGGGTTTCCTTGGATGCCGTGCTTTGGCATCTCAAACACATCTACCAAAAGTTGCACGTTCACTCGCGGAGCCAGGCCATCCTCAAGGTACGCCCCCGCATTTAGGGCACTTTTTGCAGAACTACCCGTTTTGGGAGCTAGACGCAGCCCCGGCCAGATGCGATAAACATGCCAGTCATATCCAATCGAAGAACACAGAAATCAAAATGCGCCCACGGCCGCGAACTGGTGGTTCACCGCTTTGCCGCTCTTCCTCCCATTGTGAATTGGAATAATATCAACGAGTAAAGCGTCCCAGTTGAAATCATGTCAATATTCCGACTGAGATTGTTTTCGAGGCTTCTGAAGCATCGCTTTTCCATCCGGGTCGGCGCCGCTCTTTTTGCCACCATCGTCACTACAACCAGGCCAGCGCCCGCAGAATCTTTTGGAATCAAGTTTCTGGGTGATACAAATGCTCCGGTTACGAACAGCGCTGGTGTCGTGGCGATCACAAATTGGAACAATATTGCCAACATGACATTTACCACTGGAACAATCAATTCGAGTGATGGCTCAGTTTCAGCGACGCTGGCCATGAGCGGGTCCGGCCGCGGGAACGGTTGGAATAGCGCGTCAATCGCCAATGGTGGGAATGGTTCATTAATGAATGGCTACGATGATGCCGGCCTCAACGCACCGGTCACCAACACCATCAGCGGTCTCACCGGCTCGGCCTATACCGTGTATATCTATGCCGAGGGGGATGAGCCAAGACCGGCAGACTCTTCCGATTGGCTTCCGAATTATACGGTCAATGGCATGAGATATTACACGGCCACGTTGGGCGGCACTTTTTCAGGATTTGTCCCGGGCGGCTTGACTTTAATCAATTCGGGCAAATATCCGAGCCCATTGGCATACGGTAACTATATTGAAATTGATGATGTCACGCCGGTTGCCGGCGTGATTGCGATTTCGGCCAACTCCGATAACCAGACGTGGCGCTCGCCGCTCAACGGGATCGAGATCGTGGCCGACCAGACGCCAGCCGACATTGCCGTGGGCGCTTACAACGCGGCTTTTCTGGTGCCAGCAGGCAACCTTGCCTATTATGGAACCGATTTGACAAACCGGACCCCCGACTATTTCTGGGTCCAGGCGCTGGACATTCAGGGGCTCGAAGACGCCTACGAGCGGACTCATAGTCCGCAACAACAACAACTGATCAACAGTTTACTGGCAACGTTCCTGACCGAAAATCCAACACCTTGGACGTGGGACGGATGGAATGACGACATAGGATGGGCGGCACTGGTCCTCGCCCGGGGATATCAAATGACGGGCAACACCAACTTTCTGAATGCGGCCGAATATGGCTTTAACATGGCCTATGCGCGCGGCTGGGACACAAACTTCAATGGCGGTGGAATTTGGGAACAGCAGGGTCAGGACGGCAAGGCCCCGCTGTCCAACGACAGCCTGGCTGAAACGGCGTGTTTAATTTACCAAAGCACCACGAACGCGACTTACCTGGCTAAAGCCCAGCAAATCTATGGCTGGGCGCGAACCAACATTTTCAACCCTGGCACTGGCCTGGTATATGAAGAAATTGACACCAATGGCTCGGTCAACACAGATCCAGCCGTCTATAACCAGGGAACATTTGTTGACTTGGCCAATTATCTTTACGAGATCACCGGCCAGTCCGTCTATTACACTGACGCCTTAAGCGCCGTCGAATACACGAGAAACAATCTGACGGACAATGGCATCTTCAACAATGACGCCACTTACCTGGCCACTTGGGCCGCGGAATTTGCGCGCGGCATGGGGCATTTTGTACGGTACAATAATTTATGGAGCACCTATTACCCCTGGATGCAGGCCAACGCCAATGCCGCTTGGGACTGCCGGCGGACTGATTTGAACATTGCGTGGAACGCATGGGCCGAACCGACGCCCATGACCAACAGCTTGACCACCAGTTGGTGCGTCAGTGCGGTTGCCATGCTGCAAGTGACACCAACGAATGAACCCGGTTTGATCAACTGCACCAACCAGCTGACCGGAAAAATCATTGGCACCAGCGGATCTTGGGGCAACCAGGGAAATACGATTTCAAACGTTTTCGACGGCAGTCTGGCCACCTTTTTCGATGGCCCCAATGCCAGTGGTGACTGGGTTGGTTTGGATTTTGGAGCCGGGGAAAGCAATGTGATCGGACAGATCAATTATTGGCCGCGGACCGGTTGGTCGGGCCGAATGCCCGGCGGATTATTCCAGGGGGCCAACAACCCTTATTTCATCAACCCGGTGACTCTTTTCACGATTGCCACTGCACCGCCAGACACCAATGTGGTGACCTCGCAGACGATCACCAACACAAACGCCTTTCGCTGTGTGCGCTATTTGGGACCAGCCAACGGCTGGTGCGACGTGGCGGAGATTCAATTCTTCACTCCCAACCCGCCGCCAGCCCCTCCCCAGCTTACCAACAGTTGGAATGGCGTCCAACTGACATTAAGCTGGCCGAGTGGCGGGATGCTTTTGGAAGCGACGAACGTCACCGGACCCTGGACGACGAATGCTTCTGCCACTCCGCCTTTTGTTGTAAGCCCTACTCTGCCGCAAAAATATTACCGGGTGCGATCCCAATAAGTCGCGCGCTGGATGATATATTAACTCCTTTTGAAAACTGCCGCTATGAAATTCCGATTCTGCTCTCAAACCTCCTTAATTGTTGCGATTCTCGTAATTTTTCACCCCAATTTATTTGCCGCGGAAACTGATTTCCCCGGTGAACGGTTATTGCTGGATTTTGGCTGGAAATTCTATCTTGGCAATCCTTGGGGCGACGTGCTGAGCTTGGGCAAGGCCGGTGAAAATCGCGGTCCGGCCCGGTCTGATTTTTCAGATGCGGACTGGCAGACCGTCAATTTACCGCATGATTGGGCGCTGGAATTGCCATTTGATCGCAACGCAGATTACAATCACGGCTTCAAACCAGTGGGCCCGGGTTACCCGGCGAACGACGTTGCCTGGTACCGGCGCACGTTTGAGCTGCCCGCAACCGATGCGGGCAAGCGCCTGCGCCTTGAGTTTGACGGCGTATATCGCAATTGCGACGTCTTCGTCAACGACTGGTTTGTCGGACACCACGATGATGGTTACGACAGTTTTCGTTGCGATATCACCGCCGTGGCGCAGCCGGGCGGCAAGAACGTCATCGCGGTGAAGGTGGACGCCTCACAATTTGAGGGCTGGTTTTATGAAGGCGCCGGCATTTACCGTCACGTCTGGCTTGAGACAGCCAATCCGCTGGCGGTGGCACCTGACGGGATCTTTGTTTGCAGCAAGTTCAAAAACAACCTTCCGCAAGGCGCGGCGCAAATAACTGTCGAAGCTGCCCTGCTGAACCTGCAGACGAATCCGGCGGAGGCAATGGTGACTTGCGAAATCGTTTCACCCGAAGGAAAACTTGTGGCCAGGTTCCACAAGTCGGATCAAGTGGAGAGTATGGCACAAAAAACGGTGCGTCTCGCTGGAAAAGTTTTCCTGCCGGTCCTTTGGTCGCCGGAATCGCCAAAACTCTACCACCTCAACACCACGGTTCAAAGCGGCGGGCGAACGGTTGACCGCCAGGAAACCGAGTTTGGCATCCGCACCATAGCGTTTGATCCAAACCAGGGCTTTTTGCTGAACGGCAAACACTATGAAATCAAGGGCACGTGCAATCATCAGGACGCCGCAGGCGTCGGCGTGGCAGTCCCGGATGCCCTGCAGTATTTCCGCATCGCCAAATTGAAGGAAATGGGCTGCAACGCCTATCGCACCTCGCACAACGCGCCCACGCCGGAATTGCTCCAGGCCTGTGATCGGCTTGGGATGCTGGTGCTGGATGAAAACCGGTTGTTTGGCACCGACGCGGCTAACTTGGACAGATTGAAAGGGCAGATCCGGCGCGACCGCAATCATCCCAGCGTGTTCGCCTGGTCGCTCGGCAATGAGGAATGGAAAGCCCAAGACACGGCCACCGGGGCGGCCATCGTTCGAACCATGCAAAACCTGGCTCACTCCCTGGACTCGACGCGCCCCTGCACGATGGCGGTCAACAGCGGCTCCTACGGTGACTTTGGGATTTTTTCCGCCCTTGATGTCAAAGGCTTTAATTACCACTTTGAAAGCATGGACGCCTATCATGCCGCCTTTCCCGCGGCGAATATCCTGGGCACCGAACAGGCCAGCACCATCGGTACACGCGGCATTTATACCAACGACGAATCCCTGGGCTATGTGAGCGCCTACGACGACCGCAATCCCCGCTGGGGCTGTTCCGCCAAAGAGTGGTGGAGTTATTTCGCCACCCGTCCGTGGGCTTCCGGCGGATTTGACTGGACGGGTTTTGACTATCGGGGCGAGCCGACGCCTTACCAATGGCCCTGCATCAATTCGCATTTTGGCATCCTCGACACCTGCGGCTTTCCGAAGGATAACTTCTGGTATTACCAGTCTTGGTGGACCACCAACGTTGTCCTGCATCTGCTGCCCCATTGGAACTGGCCCGGCAGGGAAGGCCAGGACATTGACGTGCGCGCCCTGAGCAACTGCCGCGAAGTCGAATTATTTTTGAATGGTCAAAGTCTCGGACGCCAGACCATGAAAAGAGATTCCGAACTGAAGTGGAAGGTGAAATACGCGCCCGGAGTTTTGAGTGCGAAAGGTTACACCGACGGCAGGCTGGCTGCCGAAACGAAAGTTGAAACGACGGGCGAGCCCGCCGCCATCCAGCTTGAGCCAGACCGGAAAAACATCCAAGCGGGGGGCGGAGATATCAGCGTCATAACAGTTTCAGTTCGCGATGCGCAAAACCGCATTGTGCCGGTGGCCGGCAATCTGATCCACTTCCATTTGGCCGGCCCCGGGAAAATCCTGGGCGTGGGCAACGGCGATCCGAGCTGCCACGAGCCGGATACCTTTGTGCCCAAAACAAACCTCCGCGTCATCCCGGAAAACCACGGCTGGCATTACAAAACACTGTCCGCCGTGGCGAGCCCGCAGCTTTCCGAACTCCAACCGGATTTCGATGATGCCGGTTGGGAAAAGGTGGATGCAGAAGCGAACGCTGATTCGCTGAAAGTCCCGCAACAGGCGGTTTTTCGCACCAAGTTTTCAGTAACCGCCGGGGATCTGAAGGCCGAATCAGTCCAGTTGAAAATCGGACGCATCGATGATCGGGGCTGGGTTTATATCAACGGCAAGCTGGTCGGCGAGTCCCACGATTGGGCCTCCTCGCCGGCTTTTGAGATCAAGCCGCTCTTGCACGCTGGCGAGAACACCCTGGCCGTCGCCGTCATCAACGACGATGGATCTGGCGGCCTCGGCAACGGCGTTGCTTTGAGAATTTTGGAAAAAGCCGACGCACCGAAATGGCAGCGCAGTGTGTTCAATGGCCTTGCGCAAATCATCGTGCAGTCGGTTGCGGAGCCCGGCGAAATCAAGCTGACCGCCACCGCCGATGGTCTGGCGGCGGCGGCGGCCGTTATTCAATCAGAAGAATCAAAGTCGCAAAAAATGGCACCAGCGTTGTAGAAGACGAATCCGCCGCGGCTGATCTTGATATGCCTCAAATTGTGGTCGCCAAACCAACGCGCTTGTCCCCGCATCGTCAAAGAATGCCAACGCCCTGAACGACTGCCAGCATCCACTCCCTTTTGCGGGAGCTGCCTAAAATGCACCAAGGGTGGTCCAATTCGAATATCTGGACACTAGGATGCCATTCGTTGTGTCGGAGGGTTCGCGGGCGCTTTATCGCCAGCCAGAACTGCAGGAGCTTCAGGGATTGCGTTGCAAAAGCTTCGCCACCGCCTCAGCGCGGCACCGGACATGAAGTTTTTCGTAAATTCTCCGAAGGTGGGCACGAACAGTGTAATAGCTGATGTTCAGCTTTGAGCCGATCTCCTTGTTGCCCAGGCCCTTTGAAACCAAAGACAGAATTTCCATTTCACGCTCGGACAGTTCCATGGGAAAACCTTCTGGGGCAGCGGGGTTCCGGAAAGTCTCGACCACCATGCGGGCAATTTCCCTGGTCATGGGTGCGCCGCCGGAACAGACCTCGGCAATAGCCCCCAGCACTTCTTCCGGCGTGGAGCGCTTGAGAAGATAGCCGCTTGCGCCGGCCTTAAGCGCCTGGAACAAAAGATCGCGATCGCGATAAACGGTTACGACGATCACCAGTAAATCGGGCAGGAGATTTTTCAGGCGGGCGGTGCAGGCGATGCCGGATTCGCCCGGCAGCCGAATGTCCATGAGCACGACGTCCGGACGCAATCGCGGGACTTCGATGAGAGCAACTTCGGCATTGGGGCAGGCACAGACACATTGATAGTTCGGTGCGGAATTAATCCATTCAGTCAATGAAAGGCGAATATCGGGATTGTCTTCAACGATGGCGATCTTGGTCATGATGAGTTGCCGTTGAAAGTCTCTCATGGGAATGGATTGGCATTCCCAAACGAGAATTAACAACAGCACTTGGAAAAGACTACGGGAATGGCTGACAATCTCAATAAAAATCCGAGAGGCCCGGCCTGCACTAATGAAGGAACGAATCCTTGCCAGATTGCCTAAGATTTGATAATGATTTTAGTGTAATTGATATGTGGAAGATGAGCCGCTCATTTTTGGGGATTATACAATTGTGGACAGTCTTTTTTGCCCTTTCATTGTATGCCTCTGGAACGAATTTTGGCGGGGAAATGCCAAGGGAACAGCTAGTCCAGGATTTTCCACTGCTTACAAACGTCTTTCAACTCCGCCAGGCAGTCAATGGCAGCATGGGCTCCATTTGCGCGTTCAATCTCGAAGGCACTGTGCTGGCGGCAGATCCCGGTTCCGGGATGATATTTTTTCAAGACGATTCCGGGACCGAAATCTTGGAAACCACTTTGACCGGACAAACACCACTGCCGGGGCAACGGATCCAATTGCGGGGAACGAACTATTTGGACCTGACCGAAACTGGAGTCAGCCTCGGTAAAAGCCCAGTACTCGACAACGACGGCAGGCATTCGCAAGCCGAGTGCACCGCCACGGTAAACTTGAAGGCTGGACGTTATCCAATTCAAGTCTTGTGGTTCAATTACACGGGAAACTGGTTCTTAAACGTGGCCTATTCGGGGCCGGACTTTAAACGAAAACCGATCCCCAATTCAGTGCTGTTTCGGTCCGCCGGGGCATTGCCGAACGCTGGGAATGACTTTGTAAACGGGCTGAATTACCGCTGCTTTGAAGGAGAATGGGAACAGCTCCCATTTTTTCCGGCTCTCACGCCGGTAAAAACCGGGGTGGTCTCAAATTTCGATCTAAAGGTTAAAAGCCGGAATGAACATGTGGGCCTGGCATTTGATGGATTTATCGAAATTGACCGAACTGGGCGCTATACGTTTTATCTCGGGTCGGATGATGGCGGGCAGTTGTACATCAATAACACGCCCATTCAATTGATTCTCAGCGGCGCCACAAACGTGCCGGCACCGGTGCCGATCACCATCAGGCAGCCAATGCCCGGACAGCAGGGGCCAATCTGGTCCGAAGTGAGCGGCACGATTACGTTCGTTGGCAAGCAGCCGAACGGGGCCGAACTGGAGTTGACGTCCGAGGACACTCACATGCGAGTGACCGTATGCGACGGCCCGCAGGAACCGCCCCGATATTTGCTTGGCAGCCGGGTGCGTGCTCGCGGTGTTTGTCTCAACACCTTCTACACGGGAGAACGCCGGCTGGCGGACACCTTGGTGGTTCCGAACTGGACCAACGTGCAAGTCATGGAAGTCGCGCCAGCATTTTGGTCCGCCAGCCGGAGTCTTAAAATCAGTGATTGCCAGCTCATGAACGGGAACGAAACATCTGATATTGTACGTATTTGCGGTCGAGTCCATCCGCCCTCTTTAGGACAATTACCGGATTTGGAAGATGATACAGGCTCGGTTCTGATCGAACTGCTCAACACACTCCCCCTGCCGTCTGGCGACGTAGAGTGTTTGGGGCGATGGAGTCAGACCGCGTCAAACAACGTACTGCATGAGGCGGTCTGGCGGACACTGCCTGCAAAAAGTCCTGGCAGTAACACCAACGCCCTTCCGTTGCTAACTACTGCGGCGCAAGTACAGGAGTTAAAGCGGGAAGAGGCCCAGCGCGGGTATCAGGCCAAGATCATAGGTGTGGTCACATGGGTTTCGGAAAAACGTGATTGCATCGTTATTCAAGACCAATCGGACCGCGGTGTTTTCGTCGGGTTGCGACCCGCTTGGATTTGGGATTCGCCAAAGGTTGGCGATATAATCGAGGTTGAAGGGACTTGCGAGGCATCCGAATTCTCCCCCATTCTCATTCTAGCCAAAGGTCAGAAACTGGGAATCGGGTTGCTACCAGCGCCCAAATATCCCACTTGGGACCAGTTGATTAGTGGCAGCATGGATTCGCAATACGTCGAAATTCGCGGATTCGTGACAGAAACAACAAATAATCGCCTGGCTTTGCTGATGTCCGGCGGCAAAATGAATGTTGAATTTGATCCCGATCCACCGGAGGCTTTGGATCACTTCATTAATTCCGTGGTGCGCATCCGAGGCTGTCTGTTTGCCAGGTGGAAACACCCCAGCCTTCAGATCAATCCCGATCGCCCCTTTTGGTTCGACAAAGCAACCATTTGCGTGGACACGCCCGTTCCGTTGGATCCGTTCAAAGCCCGCAAAATGCGAGCCCGGCAACTGATGCAATTTGACGCCAAGGGCAATATCTTCCAGCGGGTCAATATTTCGGGGCAGATCCTCTCTGGAAATCCAGACATGTATTACCTGACTGACGAAGGTTTTGGTCTTCGGTTTCAACCTGCAAAACCGGTTGCTCTAAAACCTGGCGACAATATTGAAGTCGTGGGACTGGTGGAACTCGGAGGGCCCTCCCCGGTTCTGCGCGAGGCCATTGCCAGAACGACGGGCCAATCTCCACTTCCGCCGCCCCAAACATTGTTGCTGGAAGGTTCCAACGCCACCCCCGACGTCTCTTGGGTATGTGCGGAAGGTGTGCTCGTGGACGCGAAAGAGAATAAATCGGAATGGGTATTGGAAATGCAAACGGGCTTGAGGAACTTCGTAGCCCGGCTGCCTGAAAACGGTAAAATATACGCCAAATGGCCTGCGGGCAGCCGTCTCAAATTGACCGGCGTTTTCTCCGAACTCGGCGACGGCCACCAACCGGCAGGCGTGGCCAAGTCGTTCGAGTTGTTGTTAAACTCACCGGCCGGCGTCCAATTTATTGCCCAACCGCCTTGGTGGACCCTCGGCCGTTTACTGACCATGGTAACCTTGCTGGCGGCGGGATTGCTGCTCGCCTTTATTTGGATTACGTTGCTGCGTCGTCAGGTTGAACGGCGGACCGTGCAGCTAAAACACGAGATCAACGAAAGACATCGCGCCGAACAGGATCGGGCGATCGAGCAAGAACGCTCCCGCATCGCCCGCGATCTGCATGATGATCTGGGCAGCAGGTTGACGGCCATTAACATGCTGGCGATGACTGGCTCCCGCTCAAAATTGACTCCTGACGCAAGTCATGAGCAGCTCCAGTTAATCGTGGACAGATCGCGTTCCATGGTCACGGCCTTGGACGCATTGGTTTGGGCGGTAAATCCAAAAAATGACACGCTGGCGGCGCTGGCGGAATACCTGGCAAGTTTTGCCGAGGAACTCCTGGCCCAAGCGAAGGTCTCTTGCCGTATTGAGCTGCCTCAAAATTTTCCGGCGCAGATCATCGCGGCCGAAATACGGCATAATACCCTGCTTTCCGTAAAAGAGGCGCTTAACAATGCAGTCCGCCACGGCAAGCCTACCGAAATATTGCTCCAACTGACGTGCTCCGGGAACGAATTCCAGATCCTCATTAAGGATAATGGTTGCGGTTTTGCCACCGGCCAGCACTTTACCCGCAACGGTCTGGCCAATCTGAAAGAGCGGATGCGCAAAGTAAACGGCCGCTGTGAAATCCAGTCGTCCCCAGGAAAGGGTACGACGATTTCCCTGACCTTGCCGCTTTGAATGTGCCGCCCCATTCCGTTATCTGGACTTCTTGAAGAACTGGAAGCAAAGCAAATTCCCACCGCCCGGCTTTGTATGGTCTGGGCGGGACAAAAAGAGACCGCTGCGAATTCAAAAAGAGACAGATCATGGGACTGTGGGAGCTGTCCGTTGGTCCGCCATCCCGGGAGGTAGTTGACACTCGCACCATCTTGGCGTAAAAACCGAGCGCAGCGCTGACTGCGCTCGCAAACAGGCCGAACGAACGTTAGTGCGCACCACACTGTCCAACGACTCCGGCGACTTCAACGCTAGGGACACCGCGGCGCTGCGTTCCTATCTTTGGGTGCGGGCATAGAGTCGCGCCCGGCACCCCCCGGCATCAAGATCAAGGCTCTTCAGTTTCCGGGCACATATTGGGTCTGATAAAAAACAGGCCCGCCTGAAATTGTGCTGTTTGTGAAACTGAGAATTCCGTTGATTCCCGCCGTATTGGTAGTAATCGGCGTCCAAGTAATCGGCGAAACTAGATTCGTCGTCGAGTCCAGCGCGTACTGATAGCCCGGAATCCCCAGATACGTAAGCACAAAGTTCCCACCAATCATTTGTACGTTAATTTGGTTATAACCCTGAGCTGGGTTTATAACTACACTGATGGTGCCGGCAGCGGTCCCGCCGTAGCCGTCACCAACAACATAGGTAATAGTATCGCTGGAGGCCGCGCTATTGGTGGACACGTACGTGATGTTTGTGCCATCGGTGGTAGCCGTTCCATTGATGGCGCCACTGACACTCGTCACGGTCAGTGCGTCACCGTCCGGATCTACCGGCGCATACTTGCCGCCGATCACCTGGACAGTCGAGGAGATGCCGGCAATAACTCCGAGGGTGAAATTTTGCACGACCGGCGGCTGGTTCGGGACCACCAGAGTAATCAGGCCGGCGCCGTTGTCCGCCACGTAGGCAGGATGAACTGGAGGCACATCAAACAGCGGCGTGGATTGGAACGAACCGCTGGAAGCACCGTAGGTGAACAGCGGATAGGTGCCCGGATACAGAGGTGTGCCGGATGTGACACTGACCACGCTGCTGTTGGGCGTCAACAAACCGCCTACGGCGACACTGTTGCTGACGCCACCGGCAGTGGTCACCGCAAAATCATTGGTTGAAGAGGCGCTTAAGGTCAGCGCCCCCCCGAAGGTCAAGGTGCCAATGCCGCCATTGCCGGCGGCAAGGACTGAGCCGGGCTGCAACGTGGTCGCACCGCCGATGATGCCACAGCCGCCCAAGGTTGCGTTGGTCAGCGTCACGGCACTCACGGATGCCAGCGAGCCGTTGACCAGCAAAGTCCCACTGGAAACCGCCGTTGCACCGCCATAAGTATCGACGCCCGTAAGCGTGAGAACGCCGTTGCCCTCCACGGCCAGGCCACCGATGCCTGACAGGACGTTGGTAATGACCGCCGCATTTCCAGCCGTGTTAAAGGTCAATCCGCCGGGCTGAAGGTTCACGGAGTTGGTCCCACCGGTGCCGGTAAAGTTGCTGAAGAAATTCGCGTTGTTAGCCAGCGCCGTGACAGTGCCGCCGGCGGCATTGATAGTGCCGACACCAGTACCGCAAGCGAAGCCATTCACGAACATGTTGCCACCGCTTAGATTCACGGTGCCCACGGCTCCCGAACCGCTGGCATTGTTCACGGCCACTTGGACGACGTTGCTATAAGTGAAGGTGGCATTGTTGGAAATCGTGAAGATGCCGGTGGCCCCGCTGAAGTTGATGGCGCGGCCGACGACTACTAAGGGGTTGTCGTTCACGTCGTTCAAGGCCGTATTGGTGTTGCCCCACTGAGCATTGTCCTGCAACACCAGCGTACCCGAGCCGGCGTTGTTGCCGCCAATCCATAGCTGCCCGTAATTGCCACCACCCGATTGATTCTGGTTAACCACCGCGTTCCCGGAAACGGTCATCACATTGTTGGTGTTGCTGGCTGCGGCGGAGCCGAGGGTCAACTTGTTCAAATTCAACGTGCCGCCGCTGACATCATACACTCCATTGGCCGCTGCAATCCGACTGTCGTAGGTCACGGTGGTGGTTCCGCCACCGATCTGGAGGGAACCGCCGTTTGCCAGGATTTGCAGGGAGCTTATCGTTGAATTGCCACCGGTAATTACAACCGTCCCGTTGGTTGTAACTTGCAGCGCATTTAATGTTAGATTACCAGAGAGGGTCTGCGAATTGGTCCCGGCCTGGAGCAGCGAGCCGTTGCCGCCCAAAGCGCCGCTGTAAGCCGTATTCGTAATGTTGTCGTTAAGCGAGACCGTAACCGCCGCGCTGGCGGCATTGACCAGCGGGATGTCACCCGTGCCGGCCAGTCCGCCGATCGTGGCCGCCGTGATGCCGCTGGCAAAGCTCAAACCGTTCACCACATTGTTGCTGACCAAGCTGTTTTGAACGGCCCCGCCGTTCGCCAAGATTACGGATCCGCTGTTGATGGTCGTCAAACCGGAATAGCTGTTGGCGCCGCCCAAAGTCAGGCTGCCGCTGCCGTTCTGAACCAGAGAGCCGGAACCAGATATCGCGCCGGCCACACTGGGATTATCAGTGCGATTGAAGGCCAGCACGCCGTTGTCCGTAATCGTGGCGCTGCCCAAGCTGCCGCCCGTGTCGCCGTTTCCCACCTGCAAGGTGCCGTTGTTGAGACTGATGGAGGCAAAACTGTTGGCGCCGCCGTTGTCCAAGGTCAGCGTGCCACTGCCACTTTTGATGACGGTGCCACCACCCCCGATGCTGTAATTGCCCGCGATGATGTAATTCTTGGTGGAGTTGTTGGTAATGCCGGACGGTGAACGTGTGCCGGCCAGAGTCACGGTGATGGGACTGCTCCCGGTGGCGCTGTCATCAAACGCGGCCAGGCTGTCTTCGGTATAATTGGTGGGGCCGCTGCCGGACAGCAACTGCCAGTTGAGCGACGTGGTGTCCCAATTGCCATTGCCCACCGCCCAGCGAACCGGCTGCGGAGCGGGAACATAAACCAGTTGCAATTGCTGGGCCGTCGTGTTGTTGATCACGGTGGCCACATACCCGGCAATCGCGGGGACTGCCCCGAGAACAAAGCTTCCCGAGCCGGTCAAGGAGCCGTAGCTCATCAGCACATAGGTGTTGGGCGCGGTCAAGCCCGTGCCCGTCACGGTCACATTCGCCGTTCCATTCAGATTCAAAGCGCCACCGACGGTCACCGACGGAGCGGTGGTGCTGGCGTTGGCGCCCAGTTCAAAAACGTTGTTGACCGTGCCGGAAATCCCCAACGTGAGGCTACTCATAGCCAGAGTGGTGCCTGAGCTAACCACTTGCACGTCCAATTTTCCACCATCGTTGACGGTGTAGGCGCCGCCGCCGGTACTGCGGGTGGTGGTAATCAAATCCGCACCATTGGCCACCACCGTGGGGCCGTTGTAGGTGTTGACATTGGTCAAGATGAGCGCGCCGCCGGTTCCCGAGTTGGTCACCAGCAGACCCCCATCCATCGCGGTGTCGCCGGAAAGTGTGCTGTGCACCAATGCCTGACCGATGATGATGGGCGTGCCGTTATAATCTATGGCGCCGCCGTTGTTGCGGATGTTGGCGGTGGTCAATCCGTTCAAGAAAGCGTTCGTAAGCCCTGACACTCCCGGGTTCACGTCTTGCAGCGTGCCGCCGTTGAAGTTCAACACGGAAGTGGCAGACGATGATCCGGTCTTGATTTGTTGGGCAATTTCGAGGCCGCCGTTCAGATTGTTCGTGCCCACGCCCGTCGAGCTGTTATCGATGATAATCGGCGTTTTGGGCACGTTTAGCTTGCCGCTTAGCACCGACACCGTGCCCGTTGATGAAGCTCCGTAGGAAATATAAAAAGACGCGCTGCCAGAATTGTTGAAAGTGCCGCCTTCAATGCTCAAAATGGCGGAAGTCGAGGCAGAATAGCCAATGCGCACCGCGCTGCCGGCGCCGGTATGGGAAGCAACGCCACCGGTTAACACCCGGAGCATGGAGCCGGCCACACCATCCACGGCAAAAGCATAGGCGTTGGGCTGGGTGATGGTTCCTCCGTTGGTGATGATCAACTGACCGCCAAATATGGTGCCGTCGTTAATGTAGCTTCCATTGGCGGTGATGCTCACAGTGATGTTGGTTCCAATGACCGCGGATTTGCCGGTAGCCACATTGACCGCCGCGCTGGCAGTGGTCGTAACCGTCACCGGTGCGGTGCTGGACACAACATAGCCGAAATTCGTGAAGTACAAGCCCGCCGTCGAGAGGCTTGCGGGGACGTTAATGGCATATGAGCCATCAGCACCGGCGAAAGTAACAGTATTGCCAGTCGCAAAGGCGGCATTCCCGGAACCGCTGGTCGTGTTCCAGTTGAGCGAAGACGTATCCCAGTTTCCACCAGTCGGACTTGTCGTCGTTCCTGGACTGGGACCGGCCCAGTTGTCAATGGACGCGGACTGCGAAACGTTGGCCAACGCCATGGCGGCAGTTAGGACCGAGAGGATTTTGCATTTCATGGTGCAGAATTTTTTCATAGGATCGCTTCTCAATTGAACCCCGCGGCATTTCCGCCCGCTTGTCAACGCCGACAGAACGCAAAAACAGGAAATTCGCGCGGGTCAATTGGTTCGGGTTGAGCATCCTCCCGGCATTGAACAAATACAATCAGACAAATATATCATTTATTGCATTTTTAATTCACGAGGTTCCAACACCGGGAAAGCAACGACGGGGGAGGCTTCCCTGGCGCGAAATTTAGCGCGACAAAACCAAGACGTTGGTGGCGTTGCGGACACAAAGGATGTCCATTTCGGACAGGCTGGTGGCCGGGGCACTGCCACCAGGCATTAAAATATTTTCAAGAGTCACACCATCGATCATGGCAGAATTGCCGCGTCCAACCAGCACCCCGCCGGAGGTGCCAGGATCCCGGACGTGAATGTTTTTTACGATCAGGCCATAGATGGGACCGCCACCACGAGGGTTGTCCTTATCCACAAAGAAGGCCGCCCACGTCCGATGGTCGGCGTTCGAGTTGCTCACCCGTTCAATGTCAATATTATCAAACGTCACGTGCCGCACCGGAGCGGTTCCCCATTTGTGGTCTATGCCTAAGGCGACGGCACACTCATAGGCGACACAATTCCTGAAGGTGATTCCCTCCTGGGGCTGTACAACTCCTTGGCCGATTTTATAACAATAGCAATAGGTCCACGCCAGGCAGTTCTCGAAGATAATATCACTGTTTACCTGAGCTTCGCCCGGCCAGTTAACCGTAAGGTCGGTCGCTTTTTCCCAAGTCTTAGTGGAATAAGCATCGTCCAGGGCGATGGCAACGGCGTTGGACACAGTGACATTCTGGCATTCGCATACATCAATGCCGTCGTCTTCTCCCGTGTTCAAGTGGTTAAAGAGCTTGAAATTGGCAAACAAGAGATTGGCGGACCTGGCCGGGGTGACCGCCCAGGCGCCGGAATCCCGGTAAATGACGCCGTCCGAGACAAAGTTGGTGCAACCGACGGGCACCAGCAGGTTGTTGCCAAAATTCTTCATCTTCGCGAGACAATATCCGTTCCCATCCACTGTTCCCCGGCCGTAAATTTTCACGTTGACGGCATTGGTGGCCGTGGAAATAAACCAGGTGACAAATCGCTTTTGGGAGCGTTTGTAATAATCGCGCGTGTAATTGCTGGTTTCAAGCGAAGCCCGCAGCACCGAACCGCCGGCCAAGTACAGGGCCACGTTGCTTTGAAGCTTGAGGTTGCCCGTGGTATAAACGCCGGCCGGCACATAAACAATCCCGTGCCCTCCGTGAGCGCCGCCGTGGGTGCTGGCATCGTGGATGGCATTCTGGATGGCCTTGGTGGACGCATGGGCGCCGGTGGCGTCGGCGTAATACGGGGCGGCGGTGATATTAAAAATGCCCGTTCCGGAAGGCGCCGGGACATCGGCTTCCATGGGGTCAGCCGCGATGACCAGCTTTTTATGGCCATTGATTTTTACGATGAGATATTGATGGTTGGTGAGGGAGAAAGTCAGCTGGTTGCCGGCAATGGCACCGGTTATACCAAGTCTTATGGGGCTGATGCCGTAGGCGGCAATGTTCGTTTCCGTCAGCGCAGTCACCACGAGAGAGGTCGCCCCGTCGGGCATGGAAAATTCCGCATAATCATATTCCTTGACATAGCTCACCACCGGGATGTCCTCGCCACCGGCTCTCAAGGAATAAACGGTTGAATTGGTATAAAGGAAAGGCAAAGGATAGGCCTCAATGGCGGTTTGCGGGATCACCGGAACGCCGGCCCCCGACAGACTCAACGCCACCAACAAAAATGATCCGAGCGCGAACAAAAACGTGACGCCGGGAACTGGGCTCTGGGATTTTTTGGCGGGGCCGCCCGCGCCGTAATAATGGTGAAGTATCATGACACCGAGCGGATACAAGCAGGCGCACGTGACAAACATCGTGGCATAACCCAGTTTATCTACGAGCCAGCCAGCAGCGTAATTGAAAAGGATGCTCGCCAAGCCGCCGAGCGCGCTCATGGCTCCGAACGCGGTGGCCACGGTGCCGGGGGGCGCCACTTCCGTGACCAGCACATTAACCATGGTCAGCCAACAATTGGCCATGACGTAGCAGAGGATGAGCAGCACCAGCACAAAGGGTTTGCTGCCGACGGCAAAAGGCGCCAGGGCAAAGCAGGGCGCGAGCATGGCCAACCGTTGCAGGGCGATCCGGCGCGCCGTTGGGGCGTGGCCGCTGGCGCGCAGATGTTTGTCCGACCACCAGCCCATAAAAATATTCATAAACGCAGCCCCCGCCGGCGGCAGCCAGGTCCAGCGCCCCAATGCGGCGAGTGTCCAGCCGCCTCGGTCCTGCAGAAAGGCGGCCTGCCAATAGATTAGAAAGAACCAGGCCGGATCAGTGATGATGCGGGTCAACACCACGCCCCGCAATGCTGGCGTGGTGAGCACAAACTTGAGGCTGCCGAAGCCTGGGGCACCCGTGTGCGGGCAGCGGACGGCAGCCGCCGGCATCCCACTGCGGTCACTCAAAAACCAAACCAGCGCCAGACCAACGCTCAAGATGCCCGGTATGAGGAAGGAAGACCGCCAGCCAAATTTGATGGTCAGCGCCGCCACCAGGGGCGCGGTCAAAACTGGCCCGATGGATTGGAGCGCCTGATGCATGGTCACGACAAATCCGCGGCGCTCGGCCGGAAACCATTTTGTAATCATCACCATGATGGAGGGAACGACGCCGGATTCGGAAAGACCGAGCACCACCTGTGCCAGCAGCAGCTCGTAAAAATTGCGTGCCAGGCCGCAACCGATTGTGGCGGCAGACATGCCCACGAGAAACAACGCCGCACAGCGCCGCGTGCCCCAGCGGTCAATCAACTGTCCGGAGAACAGGTAGCCGACTGTATAGGGCAGCAGGTATGCCATGATGAGCCGGCCATAGCTTTCATTCTTCATGGCAAAATCCACGGAAATGGTGGACTTGAGGATGGCAAGCGTCTGCCGATCTATGAAAAAGAGAACGGAGGCCATTACCAGCATGAACAGAAGAGCCCAGCCCACCAGGGGAATCGGAGGCGGCGCAACCGGCTTGGACTGGTTATTCATGAATGGTCAGGTCAGCGGCTCACAGGCGGCCAGCAGGTCGTCCACATGGGCGGTGGCCAGCGCCACGGCAGTGTCGGCGGCGCCGTAATAAATTTTCACTTCGCCAGATGTTTCCAGGATCAGGCCGCAGGGGAAAATGACGCTGCCGCGGAAGCCGGCCAGTTCGTAGTCTGTCTCCGGAGTCAGCAAAGGCCGGCGCATCAAGCCGATGACCCGCGACGGGTCGTCAAGGTCCGTCAGCATCAGTCCAGCGTAATAGGTTTTGAACCAACCTTTTGGCTCCCAGCCGCGCAGACGGTGATTCGGATCACGACTGACGGCGTGGATGGTGACAAGCCAGCCGCGCGGAGTTTCAATCGGCGGCGCCGCCGGTCCGATCTTCGAGTTTGCATAGGACACCTGATCCACGCCGAGCACCGGCCGGTTCCGGCCCCAATAGACCATGTCGGGCGACTCGGCGCACCAGATCGGAAAATCTTCCGGGTTGCCCCGCATATACACAGGCAGCGGGCGTTCATAGCGCAGAAATTGTCCGCCAATTCGCCGCGGAAACAGCACCAGGTTCCGGTTGTCTGGCGCAGTGACACTGAGCCACTCAAATTTATGAAAATCATCAGTTCTAGCCACGCCACCACAAATGCCATGCGCGGTATCCACCGCGAAACACATGTAAATACGGTCGTCAACAACCGTCAACCGCGGGTCATAGATACGCTTGACAAAATCAGGCGCGTAATGGTGCCGCATAAGGTGCTTGAGTTCGCGGCGTACGTCCTCCTCCGCCAGGATCGGCTTTGGTTCAACGGCCCATTTAATGCCGTCCGGGCTCGTTGCCAGACCAATATTTGTGCCTGCAAAACGGCCTTGGCCGTCGTGACCGAAGTCATTTCGAAAGACCATCAGATAGCGGCCCGCATACCGTACGACGCCGGCATTGAAAGTGAGCGATGATGGATACGGAACATTCTCCGCGGACAAAACGGGATTCTGTGAATAACGGACCATGCAGTCTGCATATTTCTTCATATTATCGTTTAACTCGTGGCCGGTGATTGCCTGATTCAAGTCGCCGGATTCATCGCACCTTGATCTGATAAAACATTTGCGGTCCCCCAGGAACGACTGGAAACGGCGAAGCCGCCCCAATGTTGGTGGTCCATGGCCCGATGATATTAGTGGCCTGGAGCAGGACGCCTTCCGGCCACATGAGCGTCATCGTATTTCCATTCCAATGGCTGGTCACAACCACGGCCCCCGTCGGCAAGACTGTGAGACTTCCTGAACCGTTGGTCGCGGTGCCCCCCGGTTGGCCGGTCCAGGACGAAGGAAAGGTGCCGGGAAAGGCGGCATTGAGTGATGTAAATGAATGGTAACCCGCCGAAAGGGGCACGCCGTTGATCACCACGGATTTGAAGGTGTCATTCTGGGTAAGATTGATACGCCCGTTCAGCGTCAGTGAACCGCCGGGACTAAATATATCGTAAGTGGTTTGCAATGCGCCGCTGGCGCCGACGGCGATATTATTCGTACCGAGGGCATTGACGCCAGACCCCATCAGCGTCCCAGTCACCACGTTCCAGGTCCCAGAAAAGCCATTATTAGTCCCTGATATGTCCAAATCGCACACCCAGGTCGGTTGGAATGTGCTGCTGCTATAGCCGTGATATTCAATGCTTCCAGCCCCGTTCAAGTGCGCGCCAATCTGGATGGTGCCGCCGCTGCCCGTATTTCCGGCGGATATCGGGGCATTCGAGACGACGTTCATTAGGCCGGTGATCTCAGCGGTACCGGCGGAATCCACATAGTTGTTGATCTGGCCTCCTTTCATAGTCAAATCAGGAAAATTCACCGTGCCTCCGCCGCTGTTTTTCAGCATTATCTGGCCGATATTTGCGGTACTGTTCCAGACACCATTGCCGTCAACGGTCAGGATATTCCCGGGGAAGCTGGCGCCGGAAACGTTGTACGGCGTGCGCATGCCGCCGCCCGGCAGAATCTCGAAAGTGCTGCCCGGATACGCCACGGCCGTATTGGACGCAGTCAGCCCGTTGCTCCAGAAACTGCCGCTATTCCAATCAACCGCGGGGGATTCATTCGGTTCAATCGTTGACATGGTGGCATTGACCGGCGGCCCCAGCGGCGGTATGACGATCAAATTTGCCGCTGCACTCGTAATGGGAGCATCGTAAGCGTCCCACACCTTCACCAGGTAATTGGTGCCATCCGGCGAGGCAATATTTGCTATCGAAAGAGTTGCGGTTTGGGAGCCGGATATCTTCCCGCCGTCATTTAAATTGACGTAAACTTGGTTGGATTGGACCTGCCATTGGTACACCAGCGGCTGGTTGCCCCAGGCGGACACCGTAAAGGTGGCCGTTTGTCCCGTGTACTGGGATTGGGATGCCGGTTGCGACATAATCAACAAGGGCTCAGGCGCCTTTACCGGCAAAATGGTCACGTTGTTATAAAAAGCGACATTGGTCATTGCCATTTGATACAGAGTGGACGCGGGAATACTGCTGCCGGGCATGTAAATGTTGTCAAACGTAACGTTGTCAACGGAAGCAAAACTGCTGTATCCTTGGATAAATCCGCCCGTAGTGCCTGCGTTACGGACAGTGATATTGCCGACCCATAAATTGGATACCGGCCCGCCGCCGTCACCTGAAGCGTTTTCCACCAGGAACACCGCCCAGGCCCCGTGGCCGGCATTGACCTGACTGATGTTCTCCACATCGATCGTGTCGAAGGTGACATTATTGACCGGGAACGTACCGTATTTATGGTCTATACCGATGGCTCCCGCGCAGTCATAGACCACCCCGTTTTCAAACGTAATTTCCGTTTGCAATTGATCAACGCCCTGGCCCACCTTGAAGCCATAACAAATGGTCCAAGCCAGGCAGCCGTTGAAAACGATATTGCTGTTCACCATGTTGTAGCCCGTCCAAGGAATAGTCGTATAAGTCTTGGTGGAAAAGGTATCATCCAGCCCAATGGCAAGGACATTGGTCACCATGACGTTTTGTGAACAGTTTGCGTCGATGCCATCGTCGTTCCCGACGGAAAACTGGTTGAAAATCTTTAGATTATCCAGGATCACGTTCGCCGCGAGGCAAGGAATAATCGTCCAACCGCCGGCGTCCCGGAAGGTGATGCCATCGGCAGTGAAGTTCGTGCAGTTGATCGGCATGAGGGTATTGACCGCGAATTTCTCCGTGTTCACCATGTAGCCGCCCTGCGCGTCTACCATGCCCCGCCCGTAGATTTTTGTGTTGCTGCCGTTGGTAATGTAAATGAGCCAGGTTCCCGTTGCCAGCGGCCCATAGGTTGTATTGGTAATATAATCGGCAGGATTGCCGGTGCCGCGGATAACCGCCCCGCCCTGCAAGTACAGGGCCATGTTTTCTTTCAGTTTTAAGTTGCCACAGGAGTAGAGGCCGGACGGGACATAAACTATGCCCTGGCCATTGCTGTTTCCATATGCGCTCGCGTCGTTGATGGCGGCCTGTATCGCGGCGCTGGTCTTTGTGGAGCCGGTATTGTCCGCGTTATAGGGCGAAGTCAGAACGTTGAATACGCCATCTCCCGAACTCGGCGGAACAGCGGTCTCGGGCGGGTCGGCAGCTATGATTAATCGTTTGAGACTGTTGATCTGCACAATAAGATATTGATGGTTCGTGACGGCGAATATCAGCTGGTTCCCCTGAGTAGTGCCACTCAAGGTCAGTTTTTGGGGGCTGATGCCATAGGAACTGATGGAGGATTGGGTGAGTGCGGTAACTGTTATGGCCGCCCGTCCATTCGACAGGGAACATGTGGCGTAATCATAATCCCCGGTGTAACTGACGACGGGAATCGCGACCCCGTTGATCGTCAGGGTATAGGTTGTGGAAATGGCATAAACGGCAGGCACGGGATAGGCAGCGACCGTGGAGGAAGGCAGAATGGTAAGCATGGCAGGCAAGCTGTTGGTGGAACCGCTGGAATTCGTTGCCACGACAATATAATTTCCGTCGTTGGCCGCGCTGATATTGGTGATTATCAGGACTGAGGTGGTTACGCCCGAGAACTGGCCGCCGTTCGCGAGATTGGAGTACACACCGCTGCCCGGCACGCCAGCCATCCATTGATAGGCCGGCGCCGGATTGCCAAATGCCATCGCGCTAAACTGGACCGTCGCCCCGTTATAATTTGTCTGCGAGGCCGGTTGCGTGGTGAATTGTGGTGCTTGCGAAACACTGGGCAGCGCGCCGTAAGGCTGCACCGTAACATAGCCTGCTCCTCCGGACGGAAAATTACTCGGAAAACTGGCATTGAGCTCTGCATAGCTATGCGTGCCCAGACTTAGCTGCGTGCCCTGAACCGTCACCGCGGCGAACGCACAGTTTTGGTGGAGGATCATCTGGCCGCCATTGGTGAGCACCAGTGTGCCGGCGCTGTTCAAATCATAAAGCGGCTCGAACAGGGCATCCCCGGAAAGGGCCGGATTGCCAGCCGAGGGATCAAGCGGATAGCGCGGGTCCACCAAGATGCTGCTGTTGGTGCCAAAGGCTTCGTTGGTTGCACCGGCCAGCCAACCGCTCGCCACAATCCATTTGCCGGAAAACGGAATTCCGCCGGCGGTTAGGGTTTGTACCGTGCCCGCCGAGGGCGCCATCAAAACCAGCGTGCCGGAACCCGAGAAGCTGCCGGACGCCGCACAGACCTGCAACGTTCCGTTCGATATCGTCGTGCCGCCGGTGTAGGCATTGGTTGCCGCGAGCGTAATGACGCCCGTGCCGGCTTTTACCAAGGCGATCTTTCCGCCGGCATCCGTAATCACCCCTTGAAAATTGCCACCGCCGGCATTGCCGTTGCCAATGGTCAGCGCACTGGTGGTGGTCGCGGCGCTGTTGACAATGCTCCCGCCGGTGCCCGAAAGATTGCCGATGGTTTGGCTGGTGCCGTTTAAATCAACCGTACCATAACCCTTGGCGGGGCTGTTGGTATTCACGATGGTCAACCAGCCGGCCGCCGCGCCCAAAGTCGCTGAGCCGGATAGTTGAAGTGTGGCACGCATGTCGATGATGGTGCCCCCGGTATAGGAATTAGAGCCGGACAGCCGCACGATTCCGCCCAGATTATTTTGACCCGGTTGCGTGTCCAGGCGCAGGGCGCCCGGCCCACCGATGGAAGCCGGCACGATGAGATAATAATTCGCTTGAGGGTCGAGAACGCCGCCATTCGAGGTCACGGTGATGAACCCCGCCACACTCATCGAGATTCCATTCCACAGGCCAATGGTTCCGCCATCCAGAGTGAGACCGGTCACCGCGTTGGTTCCAAACGCATAGGTTACTGTCCCACCGGAGGCCTTTAGCGCCAGTATCCCGGTGGTGCCAGGGCTGCTGACTGTCAATGAATGTCCCGGAAACGGATACGAAACGGCGTTGTTCGGCGTGCGCAGAGTAAAGCCGCCATCCACGTAGTCGTTTGTTGCCGAAGGAAGATTTCCATTGGACCAGTTCGTTGAACCCGTGTAGCTGGAAGTGCCAGAGGCGTCACTGGTATTCAAGGTCACGACGTCAGCGTTCAACCGTCCGACACAAATCAACACTAGCAAGGCCATCATTAGCGGCGAATATTTCAATGAATAAGCAATCATGTAGAGAGACCGGTTGCGCTGGAAAAGCATGAGCGAGTTGAATTGTAACATAAGTCATTCTTTCTCATTGGCATGGCCACCTGCACTATAAACGTATTGCGGGACGAGCCAGGCAACATATCCGCCGTCTTTTCGCAAAGGAAGAACCAGCAAATCCTCACGCGTCACGACCGCCGTTCTACGTTTGAATGAATCCTCCCGATTCGGGTCGTCCGCCAGTTCCACGAGTTTGAACCCGCCGGCGCGCAGAAAATCCAGCTTGATCTCCACCTGCCGTGGAAGGGTGTTGTTGATCGCGCCGATAAACCATTGATTTCCATGCCGGCGCGCGTAAACGGCAAGTTGCCCAACCTCGCTGGCCGGCAACACCACGGTCTCGTCCCAAACCGACGGCAGCGCCTTGAGCACATCGCAAGCGTCGCTTTCCAGATAGTGTTTCGGATTGTCACCCATGCAAAGATATGGCGAGGTAAACACTACTGGCATCGCCAGCTCATGGGCATAGGACGAACCTTTCAGTCTTTCCGGAATAAATAACGTTGGGGTGTAGTCCGCATGGCCTTGCACATAGCGGACAAACGGGAGCGTGGTGTCGTGCAGCGAAGGATTTTTGCCCTGCTCACGACCAGCCACAGCTTCGCGCGACATTTCATTCGGCCAAGTGCGCTCGCGTCCCGTGGGTTTCACCGCACCATGGAAATCAACCATGAGTTGCAACGAGGCGGCATCGCGCAAGGTATTTTCATACCAGTTCACCCACGTGGGATCCGCCGGTTTGGGAAAGTCAATCTTCAACCCTACAATGCCGATGCTTTTGGCCTTTTTGAAATAATTCATCCGTTCGTTGGCATCGAAAACATAGCTCGCACCAACCCACGCCCAAATATCCACTCCTTGGCTTTTGGCGTATTGGACCACGCCCGCCAACGCATTCCAGGCATTCGTGCCGCCACCGTTCCAGCGCTTCCAGCCATCATCCACCAAGTAGTATTCATAACCGAGCTGTTTGGCCCCGTCTATCCATGCGTGCTGTTCCTCCAACTTTGGCGCACCCCCTGTCAACCAATGCCAGACGGAACGTCCCGATCGAATCCACGGGGCGTTCACCAGTTCCGGCGAAGGCGGCGGACACAGGTTCTTAATGATATCGCTATTCACCAGCCCGTTAAGGGTGGTTGCCAGCAGCGTGACTCGCCAAGGAGACACAATGTCGCCCGTGGCGTCCCAACCCATGGGGCTATTGCGAAAGAAAGCGATAAAGCTATTGCTGGCAGTCTTTAATGAAAGGTCACTGTAATTGATCAAATTCGCTTCCGTCATCATGCCGTAGCCAACCCCATTGGAAAATTTAACCGTGGCCGGCGCCATCAACTCTAAGCCTTCCGGCAACTGGCCTGCAATTTGGCTGTCGAAACGCGATTCGTAGGAAGTGTTCTCCGCGCCCTGATACCAAAGGCCCGTGCCAGTCGGCAAATTCCATGCGGTGTCCTCTCCATTAATATGCATCGGTCCCGCCACGGGCACCCGATACCGGAAAGCCACGCCGTCATTGAAAATCCTGACCTCCAATTGCCACGCTTGGCCGTCACTTGCAATCGGGATGACCGTGGCCAAACAATGATTGATCGCGGTGGCATGAACGCCAGTCACCGGATAGCTTTCGTTGATTTCCGCCGTCCGGGGTCTGCCGGTGAACAAAGCATCGCCGCCGAGATCCTTGCCGTTTATGATGATTCCAATCGGTGAATCTTCCACCGCCGGTTTGCCGTGGAAAAGAACCATATAGTGCAAATGGGCGCCCCCCTGAATTGCGGCGGTGATTTTGCCGTCGGGACTTTTCAACGTCAGACAGTTACCAGCCGCCACTGTGCTCGTGACCAATCCCGACGTGAGACCGGCGACCACCAGCGTGGCGAGCCGAAAGATCCGGTCATACGGGGAACCGGATCTCATAATGGCATTCGACTTAATATTCATAAAAAGTGTCAAACCTTCACTTGATCGCGGGTTCAGGGAAAACTCAAACGGAAGAAAACGCTCTCGTTTGAGGGATCCACAGGAATGGCGATCTGGTTAACATTGGTGGAATTCGCCAAGTCGGACCAGTTTGTGTTCAAACCTTGGTTGAGGTAGTTGGTCTGGGACTGCAATTTCCACCCGGTATGGTCCGCCGGCCACGAGAGCGTCAGCGTGCCGCTGGTAAACTGCGCTGAAATATCGGTCGCGACTGTGAATGGCGACGGCACCACTTGGATGCTCCCGTCAATTGCCAACCGGTTCGTCCAGGCCCACGTCACCGGCAAAACCGGAAGATTGATCTTGGGAATGCCGCCGACCGGCACGGGAAACAGTTGAAAAACATCGCCCCCCTGCAACACCGGCCCCAGATTGGTTACGGTTAACGTTCCGGTCACCGAGATTGTGCCAGCGGTTGAAACAAGCTGGTCGCACACGGGAGAATTGGTCCGGTCCAGTTCCATCAACAAAGTTCCGCCCACCGTGATGCTATCCGAGACGGTCAAGCGCCCAATTCCGTCTCCGGGATTGACGGTTGAACCGACCGCCGTGCTCAACTTCCCCAAGATGCAGCCCCCCCCGCGCAGGTATCCGCTACTGCTGATAGTCAAGGTCTGGCCGGACCTTCCCAGCACATTCACCACCGCGCCGTTGGAAATGGTGAAAGACGACGTGCTGCTAATCAACGCCGAATTAGTCAGCGCCAAAATGCCTGCGGTGATCGTGGTCGGACCGGTGTAGGTGTCGAATTGCGAGAGCACGAGACAACCGTCGCCGGTCTTTATCAGCCCCCCTGAACCGGTGATCGTACCGTTATAGATTTGCAACCATGGATTGGCAAATATTAACGTGCCTTGATTGGTGATGGCCGTGGCTACCACGCCATTCGCGCTCACGCTATCGCCGAGCTGCAACGTCCCGGCCATTATTCCCGTTCCACCCGCGTATGTATTGGTCCCCGTCAGCACCATCGTTCCGGTTCCAGCCTTCAATAATGTGCCGCTCGCAAAATATCCCGTCACATTCACGTCAATGCCATTGGTCGCCCCGGAGGGAATGTTGAACACACACGGAGTGGCCATCAGCATATTCTGCGCATTGATGGTTGACGTCACCTGCCCTCCGAGCGTGGCCACGGCACCCGAATCCAAGTTCCATGTACCATTGGCTCCATTGCCCGAATCAGCCGAACCAAGTGTCCCCCCATTCAGACTGACCGGCCCTTTAATGTGACTCGTCAAACCGTTGCTAATCGTGAGCACGCCGCCGGCCTCAACCGTCACCGGGACCGCATGCGTGCCATAGCCAAACAAACTGTTGTTCCCGCAAACCGCGACCGTACCGCCTGCGTTCACGGTCAAGGAGGCCGTATAACTGAGCGTGGAATTGACGTCGTTGTTCCCGGCCGCCACGAGGGTCCCTGCATTCACCATCGTGGGGCCCGTGAAACTATTGTAACCACTCAAGGTCAAGGTGCCGGAACCGATTTTGGTAAGTCCGCCAACACCGCCCAAGACCTGGGATGCCGCGACACTAAAACCTTGCGAATCAAAATTCACCCCCGTTGCCGAAATGCTCGCCATCGTAACGCCAGTCATAAAACTTGGGGTGCCGCCCGCGGCCTGAACGGTGCCGCCGTTAAAATTGACCATGCTCGAACCGGACCCGCCCGCTATGCCCTGCACGTTCATGAGAATCCCATTGAGATTCAGGCTGCCCGCGCCGACACCATTGACTCCCAACACCACGTTACCCAGCACCGCCGTGCCGCCATTTAAAGTCAAAATCCCCGTTCCGCTTTCGCCGATGACGGTAAGATTGCTCGAAAGGTCAAGTGTCCCCCCATCGAGCCTGTAGTATCCGGTCGCACCGGGACAATCCCCCAGCCGCATCCAGCCGCCTGAATTGGTGATATTGACAACGGATCCATCCTGGACATACGCGCCATTGGCGTTGGTCTCGTCGCCAGCCCACAGGCCGCCGGGGTTCCAAGCTGGATCGCCGGAGTTAATCTGCACCACATTGTTAGAGCCATTGTCGTTAATGGCGTTGGTGATGGTTTGCGGAACGATGCCCGCGGTCCAGGAAGCGTCGGAATTAAAATCAGCCGCACCACCCCGCCAACAGTTGGTTTTTATGTCGAAGGCGGCATGAATCAAATCTGGATACAGTTTAAGGGCAAAGGGAGGCGTAGTGCTGTCGTTCGGCCAAAACCAGCCGCCGACGCATCCCTCCTGCGCCCCCGTTTGCATTAGATTCAGAAATCCGATGTCACCTCCCGCGTCCGCGTCCCAGTCGCCCGGCAACACCGGTACCGAACTGCCAAAGTAACTGTTCCAAGTGCCTGCATCATTCCCTTGCCCGCCCGCATAACATTGTAGATACACATAGTCCACCGTGCTACCCAGACCCGTCTTCACCGCCTGCCAGTAACCCACGTTGGTATAAGGGCAAAAGGTCACCTTCATGCCCACCGCTGCACACATCTGCCCAAAGGCGATTGCCGACGGCGAGTCATATTCGTACTCGTCATCATAGTCCATCGCGGTAAGACCCAAGGCCGACTTCAACGCTTTTACATTCCTGTACAGAACGGTGTCCGACGCCGTGCCGTTGGCGGCAATCAGATTTTTTATGTTGAGAAAACTCTGGTCCAGCCAGCCACCAATGCACATCTCGATGCGATTGATGGTGGAAGGCGGAGCTTCGCACTGGCTCAACAGTGCTCCCCAGTTGGCAGGGCCCACATAAACGCCACCAATGCATAGCTGGATCGCCGGGCCGCCACCGCCGCCATAATAGAAGTCTCCGTTAGTTTCCACAGTGATCGAGAACAAGACAAGGGTGTTGAACGGCGCGGTTCGCATTACTGTGATCTGACTGGCGGTAAGCCCGGTGGGCGAGGCCTCCGCGCCCGGCGCAAAATTTACCACTACGGTCGCCGGGGAACTTTGGAGCCCGCACGCCAGAAGTCCTGCCGTTGCCAGCGTCCAAAGGCAAATCCGCCCTAAGTTGCCCCAATAAGTTCTACAACACGACATGCGACGAAATCAAGCTACCACGTGAATCCCGTTTCTTGGTCGTCCAGCCGCCATTGCTTCGGGATGCGGCGGTCCTGCCAGTCCAAGGGCTCTGCCAGCGGCTGTTGACGGGACGCGACAAGCAAGGCCGCGCGCAACGCTTTTTCCTGATCCGGATTGACGGTTTGGTGCGGGAACGAAACAAACAAGGGCGTGCCGCTGCGAGCCAGCAGGTCCAGCCACTGCGAATTCTTTTTCCACGGCACCGAATTGCTCGAAACCTGTCCGGCGCAATCCGCATCAACCGCGAAAAACGTGCCGTTCTGCGGCGCCCGGAACGCCAGGCTGTTCACCCCCATCTGCCGTGTCCGGTTCCACTCGTTACCGCTGGTATCATCCCCGATGCGCTGAAGCTCGAATAAACCTGCGGACAAATGCCCCATGGTGTTGCATCCCAGGACCAGCGTGTCGTCCCCGGCAGATTCCCGGATGTCCCGGTACAAGTCCCGGATGACCTCGGCAGTCGTGCGGGTATGATCGGCAAATGCCCAGCCGTCCTTGGTTACTTCGCCTCCCATCTTTGGACCCCATCGACCGCAAATATCGAACGTCGTGTAATCATGCTTCACAAGTTGATAGCCCCATCCGTGAAATCGCGCCATAGTCTGGCGAATCATCGCGCGCACCTCCGGCACGGTCGGATCCAGAATCGTTGCGTCCCGCTGCAACCGCCAGTTCCGCGGTTGGTCAGCGTTGGCAATCAACGGGCGATACCACAAACCCGGACGGGCACCCAGCGTCTTGATTTTCCCTGCAAAGTCGGCCATTGAAAGAGTCGGACTAAAGCGAGGATTGGTCTGGTTCCACATGCCAGGATTCTCATTATTATCACCTTTCCACTGCCAGCCATCATCCACCACCGCGAACGGGCGATTGGAGTTATTGGGACTGAGCGAAACCAGATAAGAAACATTGGCCAAAAAATTGTCCGCCGAATCGTGACCGTAGGTGCAATACCAGTCGTTGAAGCCATACACTGGTACCTTCGGAAGGCGCGGTTTGGGACACATCTCCCGGCAAAAAGCCTTGGTCGCCGCAAACGGCGTCTCACCCAACCGGCCACGGCGGCTCACCACAGTGCATACTTCCAATGTGCGCTTGCCCAGCTCAACGCCATTTCCGCCACAGCGGACATCCGCATGCAGGGTGATGCCATTCTCATCCGCCGTCCAATAACACAGCGCGCCCGGACCCGTCATGACCCCGTAGCCATGTGTCATTCCTCCGTCGCTGGCCATGAAATACCACGGCATCACTCGTTGGCCATCCAATGGCTTCCATTCAAGGTCGGCATAGGCCCGCTCCCAGGCATCGCCAAGATACTTCCAATCCGCCGGCAAGTGCTCGTTCCAACGGACCCGCAGTGATTTCACCGCCTGGGATGGCGCCTTCAAATTTACTTTCAATTGCCTGCCGATGGAAATGAATTGTAGGTCTATTCCCTCCCCAGACCACGTGCCCCGGGCGCCTGCTTCCAACTCTGCGGACCCTGTTTCCGTGGTTACACTCGCCTGGTCCGGTGCGCGTTCGATGTCTTGAAATTGCCCGGTGTCGGGGCCGGCCGTGGCGCCAAAGGTGGCAACCCCCGACCACACAACACTTAAAATCCATGCCCGGCTTTGCGATCCAAATTTCATCTTTTTTTTACAGTGAAGAAAACGGCTGGAAACTGGTTTCCAGCCGTGTCCCCGAATATTCTTAAAGTTGCCTAGAGATCAACCAAAGCACCGGTCGGTACGACTTGATCCAGTGATTGGCGAATCCAGATTTTAACTGGTTGTCGGCCCGGCAAAACACCTGGTACAAGCTCCAGACCGGCAACCACGCGGATCAATAATTTAACGACTGTCCTTACTGCTGGACCCGGAAGAACATCTTCGGTCCGGAAGGCGTTAGGGAGAACGGCGAGGTCGCTGTGTTGTTAGTCGTCCACGGTCCCAAGAGATTGGTCGCCTGCAACAATTGCCAGCCACCCGGCCAGTTCAAGGTCAAGGTCGAGCCATGGTAACTGGTGGTAATGATCACTGGACTGCCCGAGCCCACCGTTAGGTACAATTCCCCGCCATTGATGGTCAGGCTGCTTGTCGCGCCCGCCGCCACACCGCCGCCGGCGACCGTGACCGCCGAACTGCTCACCAGACCTGCCACACTGCCACCAGAGCCTTTGGATATGATCTTGTAACTTCCAACTGGGAGCGCGGCGCCGGTATTCGTCACCGTGATGGCATTGTTGTTCATCGTCAGCGTGCCACCGGTCACCGTAAAGGTCGGTGTGCCGCTGGCGTATGTGAAGTTGAACGCGCCGCTTCCCGCATCCAAACTGCCGTTGATCGTGCCGGTCGCTCCGCTGCCGGCCAACGTCTGGCCTGAAGCCAGGCTGAAAGGCGCCGTCATGCCGCTCACGTCAAATGTCGTGCCGGAAGCCAGATTGATCAGGGGCGTGCCGCTTAACGTGGCCCCACCGCTCAAGGCGAAAGTGCCGTTGTTTAACCAAGTCGGTCCGACAAACGTATTCGTGCCCGACAAGGTGATCGTTCCCGTTCCCACCTTGACAAGGCTCAAAACCCCGCCGCCAGCACTAAGTGAACCCTGGAAGTCACCGCCAGTGGCGTTGCCATTGCCAACCGTCAGCGAATTGGTCGTAGAGGTAGCACTGTTGAGAATCACTGCATTGCCATTGCCCGAAAGATTTCCGACGCCCTGGCTGGTGCCGTTAAGATCGAGCGTGCCAACCGTGCTGCCGGAGGTCACACCTTGCGTGACAGTCATCGTCAGAGGAGCGTTCACCGAACCCAAGGTTCCCGGGCCGGTGAGCTGCAATTTGTCAACGGCGAGGATCTGCGTGCCACCGGAGTAGCTGTTCGAGGCAAGCAGAGCGACCGTGCCGCCATATTGACTGGTGCCGCTGGCCACGATTAACGGGCCATCGCCCGCGATAGGCGCGGCGATTTCCAAGGTCGAGTATATTTGGGGATCAAACGTGGCCCCGCTGTTGGTAAGGGTCACGTAGCCTCCCAAGGTTGAGGCGCTGGCGTTCCAACCGCCAATGGTTCCGGCGTCCAGGAACAGACCCGTCGCAAAACTGGTTCCTACTACCACACCGCCGGTCGTCTTAAATGCGAGCGTGCCATTGCTTATAGTCAAGGAATGTCCTGCAAATGTGGTCGTCCCGCTGGTGGGTGTGCGCAGCAGGAACCCGTCGTCCACATAATCATTGACGTAGGTTGGTGCGCTGGCGTTGGACCATCCGCCGGCGGCGTTGAAACTAGTGTTGCCGGAGGTGTCGCCCGCCGTCAACGTGACCACACCCCGGCTGGCCAATACCGTCATCATCGCCGGATTGCTCGTGACCGAACCATAGTAATTGGTCACAATCACGATGTAGCTCGCGGGACTGGTCAGGCTCACATCGTCAATGCTTAATGTGGCCGTTTCCGACCCCGTGAAGAGCGGGCCATCCGTCAAGTTGGTGTAAACACCGTTGGCGCCGCCCTGCCATTGATAACTCAACGGCGGCGTGCCGGACGCGGTCACCGAGAACTCCGCTACATCCCCGACAACATTGGTGACCGAATTCGGTTGCTGGGTGATCACGGGCGGAAAATTGGTGCTGCCGACCGCCGAGCCGAGAATTTGGAGAATCTGGTTTTGCGACAGCGCGTAACCGAACATGGCCACTTCATCCATGTCGCCATTAAATATCCGGGACCCGCTCGCCCCGGAAGTGTCGTCGCCAAACACCAATGGTCCGTTCAATGTCTGCACCGGGTGCGCATAGGTCTGCACAGAAGAGGACAATCCATTCGTAGTGCCCACGTAAATCGTCGCGTTGGTCGCGGTCACAACCAGGGCGACCAGGGACCATTGATTCACCGGCGGCACCAACCCTGAGTTCCAATTCCAAGTGTTGGCGTCGTCGTCCCAATTATAGCCCAAGGTGTAATTTCCATTTACATCCGTGCTGCCGGAATATCCCAGACCCACTACGCTCGATCCGCCCCGGTTGAAGATCAACCCGTCATAACCCGTTTCCGTTCCTAGCGGATAGACCCAAGTAATGAGCGTCACTGTATTGGTACTTATCGCCGAAATGCCATTGGACACGATGACCAGCGAACTGGCGGCATAGGAGGCACCCGGCGTTAATTGCGCAGCTCCATTGTTGTTGTCAAAGCCGGGATATCCCGTGCTGGGCTGTGGGCCATAGATACCATAAAACACATTCAAGACGGTGGCTCCGTAAATCGCATTGTATCCGCCCGCATAATCGAAGGCGGTCAGCGGGTAAGCGTTCACGGGATCGCCGGTTTCATTAAAGCGATAATAAGCCGTGGGGCCGTTGCTGACCACGGTGGCTTCATAAGCGCAATCCGGAATGACAACGGTGAGCTGGGCCACCGTGCTGGTGCTGGAACCAGAAGCGTTGCTCAGAACCACATCGTAATTGAGGCCGTTGGCGGCAGTGATATCGGTTATGGTAATGACGCTGGTGGCCGTTCCGGAAAAGTTGCCACCGTCGTGAACCGCCACCCCGTTCGTGCGCCATTGGATGCTGGTGGCGCCAAAAGCGGTGACGCTAAATTGAACCGTGGCGCCGGGATAACGCGCAACCGAAACCGGGTTGGCCGCAATATAGGGGGCGAGCGAACCGCCAGTGAGCACCAAATCAATCGTGTGTTTGGTGACATTGTTCGTGACATACCCGGTAAATCCATTCGGCAAGGTTCCCAATGCCAGCGTGGTCAGATTGTTGTTCGCATCCACAGCGCCCGGCGCCAAGGTGCCGTATTTGATGATCGTGGTCGTTTGCGGAATCACGCCGCCACCCACAATGATGGGAATATTGACAGTGTTCGCGCTCCCGCCAAGGGCCAAAGTCCCGACGGTAAGGTTGGTCGGAAAATTGAAGATTTGAAATTGCACCGCGCCATTGGTCATCCCGAACGTGCCGCTGATGTTAAGCACGCGGTTGCTCAAGACAAGCGTGGGACTGCCCGAACCCGCACCGATCCCTATCGAAGAACTGGCAAGGGAACCCGTGGGCACGCCCAAATTCAAGGTTCCGTTCTGCACATACGTAGGCCCGTTATACGTGTTGGTAGCTGTCAAGATGGTGGTGCCCGCGCCGGTAAAGGTTAATCCGCCATCGGAGGCCGCATCTCCGCTAATGGTACTGTGGACCAGCGGCTGGCTATAGGTGATTGAGAACCCATTATTATCAATGGTCGAATTGGCGTTGCGGACGTTGGCGGTCAAGTTGGCGGCGGCGGCCAGCAAGGTATTGTTGGCTGAGCCTTGGAGCGTGCCGCCATTGAGATTAAGAATTCCGGTCGGCGTCCCCGCGGTTGTCGTGATATTCTGCACCGTCAGCGTGCCGCCGTTCAGGTTAATGATGCCCGAAGAAGGACTACCGCTACCCAAAACAATCGATGGACTGGTCAGCGTATTGCTGACAATGCCGCTGACGAGGGTTACGGTGCCGGTGGTATTATTCCCAGCGCCTAGGATCAAATATGGGCCGCTGGCAGTGAAAATAAAACTTCCGCCCTCAACACTCACCAAGGGCGAGGAATTGGCGGTGATTCCGACACGAAGCTTGCTGCCGGTTTCGTTGTTTAGAAACGTGCCGCCGGGCATGACCCGGATCTCGGAACCCGGAGCGCCATCCACGTCGAATTGCTGGTTACCAGGATGGGTGAAGACTCCGCCATTTTGAATAATCAGCGTCCCCGCCGCCGTGACGCCGGGATTATAATAAAACGGGTTGAGCCCGGAGGCGCCGCTGATCGTCACGTTGGTGTCAATCGTGGCGGTCTTGCCGGTAGCCACGGTGACGCCCATCCCACTGGTATTGCCAACCGTGATCGTCACGGGTGCGCTATTGGTCAAATCGTAACCGGAATTGCTGAATAAGATGTTTGAAACCGTCAGCGCCGTGTCGCATTGGATGCCATAAGCACCGTCAACCCCGCCAAAAATTGCTCCCGTGTTCGCGCTGCTGGTGAAGGCGACCGAGCCGGAACCATTGTTCCAATTGAGGCTCGTCGTGTCCCAAGTCCCGCTGGTGGGACTGGTGGTCGTCCCGCCCGGTCCGGTCCAGGTCAAATTGGCGGCCGAAACCGGTCCGGCGGCCGCCAGCAGCATGGCGGCTCCGATTACTGCAATCCTGCATTTGGCTGTGGTATTTCTGTTCATGACTTTTTGAGGTGTTGCTGGTTGGGCTTCGTTCGTTGGAAAAAATGCGTTAGTGGCACTGAACAATTGGGTTTCCTTCATTTGGTTGTATTCAGGTATGCGACCGTCAAAACCGACTGCATTTTGTAAAATTACGGTTTAGAAATTGGTGACGATGAAATATCCCACAGGCCATGTCTGCTTCCAACAATATAAATGTACCATTTATTGGATTTTTGTGGGCTGCGCGGGCTCGGCCGCCCGGCCACTCATTTTTCAAACGAAAAACCCGGCCTTTCCTCTGGTTACAAATGCACAATAAATGGGACATTTTTCCCATTTCCCAAACGCCGTTGGCGATCGACAGCAAACTGCGCAACCGGCCCTTTCCCCATCCAAGTGTACGTTGGCAGTTTTGGGCATTTGACAAAGCCACCAACATCTATTATTGGGAACGTTCCGTGCTTTGCAATTCGGCCTTTTACTCCTGGGATTGCATTTCTTCGGTTGAGGCGTTGCAGGCGGTGGCACCTTCTCTAGGCACATCTCCGGGGACCGCCACTCTTCCGGCCAGCGATTCCACCGGCAGTTCCAGCTTCGATGCCACGGGCAACTGGTCAACCGGCGGGGCGCCCGGTTGGACCAACAATTACGTCGTGAACGGCCTTAATCTGCCCACGCCCGCGGACTCTAACACGCACAATTTTATCGGCAGTTCCGTGATTCTCACCAATAGTGGAGGTCTGCGACTCACTACCGGCAGCGGCAACCTGACGGGCAACTTGAGTGCATTGAACGGTTCAACCATAAATCCCCGTGACGCCATTGGCACCCTCGCCATATGGCCGGAACCGTGGTGTTGGCACTGAACCGCATCAATCAGCCAGCCAATGCTCAACTCGCCGCTACGTCCGGCATCATAGCCGGCGGAGGCACCCTCACAATAACTAATATTGGCCCCGGCCCTAAAGCGGGTGATATTTCCCCTTTGCTCAATCAGTCGGTGAGCGGCTTTGCCGTCCTAAATCTGCCGCCTTCGCCCGCCGGCAACATCTGGTTGAACAAGATCGCCACGGATGGAACTCTGCGCGTGGTTGCCACCACGCCCGTCACCCTTGCTGTCCAGACGGTCGGTGCATGCCTTTCGTTTTCCTGGCGGGCCGACCACGTCGGCTGGAAATTGGAAATGCAAACGGATGTCCTGAATTCTGGATTGGGAACAAATTGGACGGAGGTGCCAGGCTCGGACACAAACGATCAAATAGCCGCGCCAATCATCCCGGTCAGTGGCGCCGTCTTTTTCAGATTAGTATCGCCTTGAAGGACAATTTCTGTCGTATCACCCATGCCCGGGAATCGCCACCAGCCCGCAAATACCAAGGGCTGGTCACCCAGCCGCCGACGGCGTCAGGTTACAAAATCAAAACAAAGGGTACAATTTTTGTCTTTCGACAAGTCAATGCGCGGACGATAATAGCAGCATTAAAGCCACCCCATTTCACACTTGGACCGTGTGGCCTGAAGTCTGAATTTAATTTATGAAATCTGCCACCATGAGAACCCGGGCCAAACGGCGCCAAGCCGATCACCGCGGTTTCACGCTGATCGAATTGCTGGTAGTCATCGCCATTATTGCCATCCTCGCCGCGATGCTGCTCCCGGTGCTTTCCAGCGCCAAACGGAAGGCGCAACAGACCGCCTGCGTCAACAATCTGAAGCAATTGGGAACGGCGTTTATCATGTACCAAAATGATTACAATGGTGTGGGCATTGAATACACCAATAGCCATGGCTCAACTTTGTGGATGGACACCATGTCCACTTACTATGCCCAGGTCAGCGCCGCCCGCATCTGCCCGTCCGCGCCAATTGGCGGAGCAGCCGGAGGATACACCCACAGTGGCGGCAATGCCACTGCTGCCTGGAGTTGGTTCGGCGGCGTGGATCCCACTTACACCGGTGCTACCAATGGCAGCTATGCTCTTAATGGATACTTATATCATGACGCCGGAGGCTACGCTCCCAACGCCTCTTACTTGTTTGGAAAAGTGGACCAAATAACACAGGGCACCATTGCACCCGTCTTCTGTGATGCAGCCTGGTGTGACTATTGGATGGGTGGTACTCCCTCGCCAAATCTGAACCTGCTCACGGGGCAGGGTGATCCAAACTACCCCTTCGACGGCAGCGCACCTGTTGATGGTCCCGACCGCATTTTGGTCTCGCGACATCCCTTAAAACCAGGGACCGCATCATTTGGCACGGTCATACCGGGAGCGATTGATATGGAATTTGTGGACGGGCATGTCGGCCTTTTCAATTTCCGCGATTGGGCCAGCATTATGTGGTATAAAGGTTATACCCCGTCGCATCCCAACAACACGCCGCCGGCCCCTTGGTGAACGAAGCAGTAGATAAGGCGCGGCGGGTCAAAGTGCGCCTCGGCGGACAGGGGATCTGGGAAGGTCTGCATAAAAGTCAATGGCTCTGGCGCAAGAATCCCGAGAGCCCGACCAAAACCCGAACAAGCCCGGCGGGCGGCGATCACAGGCAAGAATTTTTGGCCGGCCAAGGCTCATGAGAATCGGTTGGTGTGCAGGACGTTTATCGATCATCCCAAGCCGGCACGGCTTGTTGCCGATTTCAAATCTGGTGCCGGTGGGTATCCTAGGTAGCGCACTTTTACCAACCGGGCTTCTTTTCGCCCATGGTGAAACTGGCGCAAATGGTTGAAAATCATCTGGCCGGAATCCTCGTCCACTGGAAATGGGGATGACCAACGCCTTCATGGAAGGATTGAACAGCGTGTTTAGCGCCACCAAACGCAAGGCCGCGGCCACTGGTCGATGACTCACTTCATCACCATGCTTTACTGTATTTTCGGAAAGCTTCACTTCCCCCAAATCGGATTCCGCCGGCAACGGCGAACCCGATAAAATCAAAAGCCCGACACCGGGACGCCTCTCTCCTCCCGAGGAAGTTAAACAGCCGGGGACAATGCCGCTGGCGACGATGATCCGCCATTTCTGCATTCCGCAGCGTCATGCAACGCCAAACCCGTAGGGGCGCTGATTAGTCCAGTTGGTCTATTGAGGGAGCCAAAAACAAATGGTATATTGATTCAGTTACCCTTAAATGTGCCAAAATAATGTTTAGCCAGTCTGATTTGTTCGAACTGATCGCCAAAAACAACCAGAGGCAATCCGTGGAAACCTTGACCTATAATCTGCCTGCGCTCCCACAGTTCGAGCCCCTGCCTTGGTCTGGAACCAGTGCGCCGACACTGGCGGCAACAGCTTCCGCCATGGACACGCCAAACTTGCTCGCCCAAAGTCTGAAACGTTGCTTGGACCAGGAAGAAATCCGTGAAGCCTTCGTCTGCGGACGTCAACTCCAACCACCCCTTTACGGCCACGTCGTGGCGTTCCCCAGATTGGAAATACCTCTCAAAGGTCGATATGAAAATACTATCGACCAAAACGGCCAAATGACCACCGTTTGCCTCCGGCCGGGGGAAGTTCTTTTCGCCGCCCCCAACTGTTGGAACCTGCCCACTTGGCGTTTGAATGTGGAACTCATTTCCATCCTGTTTGGAAAAAAACACCTTGGCGTCAGCTTGGTCACTGGTCGTTGCAAGGAAGCACCGGAGCTGACCGTCCAAAAATTTTCCACACCTTTCCCGCTGACCGGCCCCATACCCCATGTTCTGAATGCCATCGTGGAACTGCAGATCGCCAGGGGACCTAAACTGGCCTTTAAGGACCTGACCTTGGCCTTGATCCGTTGCGTGCGCGAGATACTGTTGAATCCCACCCCAAGCACGAGCCATCACGCCCAAAGCCTGCTGGAATCCATTTGCGTGTACCTGCAAGATCATTACCAGTATGACATCACCCGCGACAGCGTGGCCGCGGAATTCAAGGTCACACCCAACCACATCTCCCGCCTCTTCCAAAAACACGGTCTGATGACGTTCAACGGTTATGTCACCCGGGTCCGCATTGATCGCGGCAAATATTTATTGTGCAATTATAATTTGAAACTCGATGAAGTGGCCTCCCGCTGCGGTTTTCGCGACACCCCGTATTTTTGCCGGGTCTTTAAGAATTTGACCAAAACCACCCCCGCGGAGTATCGCGCCACCTATCGGTGCCGAACCGGCAAATCCGCCGAAACTGAATCAGACAGCCGATTCCCGGTCTGACGCTCCGACGTGGCAGGCTATTTCCCGAACTCCGGCGCGCCGAACTCCAAAACTTGTCCATCGCTGGCTAATCGGGCGCGGAGCGCCCCGTAATCAACTCGTTGCACCGCCACGTTCTCATCTATGGCCAGCACCCCGGCCGTGGCGGCCGATTGTCCCAGCACCATAAATACCGGCTCCATGCGGATGGAACCGTAGGCGATGTGGGACGCCCCCAGACAAACCGGCACCAGCAAATTCTCACACTCCGCGACCCGCGGCACAATGGAGGCATAGCTGATGGGAAACGGATGCGGGGAGGGCGCCTGCACGTCCCCTTCATTTTCCACCAGGCCGCCCCGCACGATGCGCCGGCAATTGTGTGAGTCCATGTTGTAAGACGCCAGTCCGATGGAATCAGCAACCTTTTCGATCCCGCGACAATTTTTTTCTGTCATCACATACGCGGAATTCATCCGGCGCGCCTCGCGAATGTACAACTGGCCAGGCCATCCGCCATTGTCCGTAAATTCATCCCGACACAGACCCCAACGCTGCATTTCCGCGCGGACGGAAAGCGGCACGCGCGGACTCGTCGCCAGATAGGTTAGTAATCCCTTCGTATAATCAAGGCAACTGGCTTGAAACTGTCTGCGGGAAGTATAGCCCGCCTCGGGATAGGAATAGTTCATGCCAATGTAATCCGTGGAAAAGCCCCCGTTGTTGTTGATGTCGGTCTTGTCCGCCGTCACCATGTCTATCTTGAGGAAATCCCGCAATCTCGCTTTCTTCCCGGCGGCGGCCAGCGCGCCAAAATAGCGCCCGAGGAGTTCAAATTTTTGCGGGTCATAGTCCGCCGGCGGCGTAATCGGCATGCGGTTCGTCGGATTCGTGGTCAGGCATAGCCGATAGTTATAAGCCTGAATACAGCGGTCTCCTCCGCCTGGTTGTCCAAGCCCGTCCGGCTGGATGAACGGCAGCAGGCCGCTCCCGGGGTCGCCAGCCACCCGATAGGGATCCACGCCGGCCAAAAACTGGTTCTTGGGAGTTTTGCCCCGGATGCCATTCAACGTCTCGCCATACTGCGCGTTTGCCTCCCGGCCCACGCTATACGACACCCCCGCGCGTGCCAGCAGATCGCCTTCGTAAGAGGCGTCAATAAAGATGCGCGCCCGGAACACCGTGCCATCCGCGGTGGTGAATTCCCGGATCTGGCCTCGCTCTTTTTTAACCTCTGCCAGTTCCTGTTGAAAATAGACCGGCACTTTCTCTTGCCGGAGCAACGAATTGAATTCCTCCTCTGCCACATGCGGTTCGAATGTCCACGCCTCTGCCTTCCCGTAGTGCTCGCCAAGGTCCCGGTAGAATTTCCGTGCCAGCCCGCCAATCGCCTCTTTGTTGCCGCTGTCCGTCCAGCCCAATCCTCCGGAGGTCATGCCGCCCGGATGCCTTCCCGGTTCAACCACCACGACCGTCCTGCCCATTTTTGCAACCTGCACGCCCGCAATCACCCCGGCAGACGTGCCGCCAAAGACACAAACATCGCACCGGACCGTGGCGGCCAGCAGCGAGAGGTTTGCCAGCCAGACCATCGCCAATGAAACGAGAATCAATTGGAGCGTTTTCACTTTAGCGAAACATCCGGGATTTTGCGCCATCGGCTCGCATTCGCGCCTCCCAGAGGCCGTTCGCGCCCAAATCATTACGGATCGATTGCCGCGTGCAAAAATTCGCATAGTTTCTCGGGATCCTTTTCCGCCTCCAACCGCGCCCTGAAATCCTCGTTCATCACCTTTCGCGCCAGCCTGGCGAACAGTTTCATGTGTCCATTGGCCCCGTCGGCTTCCCGCACGGCCAGCAGAATAACCACGCGAACCGGCTGGCCATCCAAAGAATCCCAATTCACCGGTGCGCGCAACTGGACCAGCACGAGCGAACTGGCCAGCACGGAATTGGTCTTGCAATGCGGAATTGCAAACCCGTGGCCAAAGCCGGTGGAATATGTCTGTTCCCGCTCCCAAACAGCCTCTTCAATGGCACGGGAATTCTTTGTGCGCCCCAGCCCGTACAAACGGTTCACCGCCACCTGGATGGCCTCCTCCCTCGTCCGCGCATCCGCATTTATCAGAATAAGTTCCGAATCAATCAGCGGTTGGGCATTGGCCGCCACAAAATTTCCGATCAATCCCGCCACTTGGTCCGCGGTGGCGCAGCCTAGCGCCCGGCCGAGCAAGTTTTGGCAATCCACCAGCTTTAATGCCGACATCTCCGCCTTGAGGTCCGCAAGGGCCGGCGTTGGCACGCTGATTTCATTGATTCCCAACCCGATCAGCAGCGGCAGAAATTGCGCCTGCCCACCCATTTCACCGCACAGCCCAAGCCATTTCTCATGGGCCTGGGCATGGTCCGCGATTTGCTTTAAAAAGCGGAGAAAAGCCGGCTCCAACGGATTGTACAAGCTCGACACCTGCGCATTGGTTCGGTCTGCCGCCATGAAATATTGTAGCAGATCGTTGGAGCCGATGCTGAAAAAATCCAGCTCGGCGCCTAGCGCGTCCATCGCAAATGCCGCCGCCGGCACTTCAATCATCGCCCCCAGCGGCATCTGCGCATCGAAGGGCACTTTCTGCGCCAGGCAACGGGATTGTTCTTCGGAAATGATTTTGCGCACCCAGCGCACTTCTTCCGGCACCGCCACCATCGGGATCATCACTTTCAACGCCCCCCGGGCGGATGCCCGGACCAGCGCCCGGACTTGATCGCGGAACATTTCCTCGCAGCCCCGATACAGGCGCACGGCCCGACAGCCTAAAAATGGATTTTCCTCGACCGGCCGGTTCAAATATCCCAATGCTTTGTCACCCCCTACGTCCAGCGTCCGCATAATGACCGGACGCCCCTTCGCCGCGACAACCACCCGACTGTAAAGCTCAAACTGCTCTTCTTCGCTGGGGGCAGCTTTGCGGTCCAGGAACAACATTTCCGTCCGGAACAAGCCAATCGCCTCGGCTCCCGCTGCAAAAGCTCCGGCGATTTCCTCGGCGCTTGCAATATTGGCTGCCACCTCAATCCGGCAACCGTCTTTGGTGGTCGCGGGTTGTAAGGCAAATCGCTGCACTCGCGCCTGCCGTTCGCTTCGTCCATGGCACTCCAGAGCGTAGTATCGCATGGCTTCATCGGTGAGGTTGGTCAACAACGCCCCCGCATACGCATCAATAATCGCCTCCTGCTCAACCAACTGGGCTCCTGCCAGATCCCGCATCCCCGTCAAGGTGGGAATTCCAAAAGACCGCGCGAGAATAATCGTATGCGATGTGGCCCCAGTATGGCCCAGCACCAGACCTTTTAAAAAAGCCCGGTCCAGCGATAAAAACTGGCTGGGCGTCATCGTCTCCGCCATTACGATAGTATCGGTTTTAAGACTGGGTTCAGCTACGCCAGCCGCCGCGTCTCCATAAGCCTGCCGGATCAATTGAACGCAAACATCCTGAATGTCCGAAATCCGCTCACTCACCAAGGCATTATCGGTCCCTGCCAATATCCCAGAAAAATGTCTTTCCGCATCCGTTATGGCCCCCGCCACAGTACGCGAATGTAATTTTACTGCTTTAAAAAGAAAATTGCGAAACTCAGGATCACGCGCGATGGCCGAATGTGCCTTGATGATCTCCTTCTCAACCTCCTTTTTCGCTAGCGCCAGCCGCTGCTCATAGTCGCCGCCCAGCTTTTGTAAGGCGCCCTCCAACATTTGGGCTTCGGCGGCAATGTCGTCCGGTTGCGTCAAACGCAAGGTAACCGGCACTTTAAATCCGTCCATCTGCAAAAGACAGCCACGGCCCACGCCCGATACCGCCGGCACTCCGTTGAAGATCTTCACGCTGGAACGACGCAGGCTGTGCGGCAGATGGAACGTGCCATTCAACTCCGGACTCGGCGACGCAACCTCGTCGCACTCTGGAAAGGTGGTTTCCACGAAAGTCGTTAGGGCTGCCATCGCCTCGCGTTCATCCGAACCGCTCACAGTCAGCAGACAGCGATCATTAAAGCGAATATCGGCGCTGATGATGGAAAGAACACTCTTGCTGTTCGCCGTCCGCCCCGTCCGTTCGTTGAACAAAATCAATTCGGATGAAAAACCGCGCGCCGCCTCCTCCAGCGAACTCGCCGGTCGCGCATGCACACCATTGGGCAGGCGGCATATGAATTGACGTTTTAAGGGCATTGCAGACGTCAAAGTTTCGCAAAAATGGCCTCTGGGTTCCTTAACACCGATTGCACCGGCACTTTCACCCTGCGCGTAAGGTCAAAACGTTCCGGCCGCTCAATGGCGATATCCGCTGCCAAAATCACAACCTCGGCTGCGGCAATTTCCGCCGCAGTGAGTTCATTTTCGATTCCCATGGCGCCCTGGGTTTCCACCTTGATGGAATGACCCAGTTTCTTGGCCGTTTTTTCCAGTTGCTCGGCCGCCATGTAGGTATGGGCGATGCCGGTGGGACATGCCGTAACAGCGATGATTTTCATACTTTTACTTCAGTAGCTTCGAGTGGTCTTTCGGTGAATTTCTTAATCGTATTAATGGCGAGAGCCACACTCAAGGCCCCCGCCAGGATTGCGAGGATATATACCAAACGATGGTCCACGACGGGCAAGACGATGGGGCCGCCATGGGGCGCATGGTCTCCCACGCCCCCCAGCATGGCAATCGTCGCCGAAACCATGGAACCGAACATGATGCAGGGAATGATCCGCACTGGGTCCCCTGCCGCAAACGGAATGGCGCCCTCGGTGATCCCCATCAAGCCCATCCCGATCGCGGCCAGACCACTCTCGCGCTGCTCCTGTGTCCAACGGCGGCGGCTGATCAGCGTCGCCAAACCCAGCCCCAAGGGAGGCGTGCAAATGGCCGCGGCACAGGCGCCCATGATTGCGAAATTACTCTGTTGGATCATCGCCACGCCAAAGAAAAATGCTGCTTTGTTCACGGGACCCCCCATGTCGAAGGCAATCATCGCGCCCAGCACCATACCCAAAATCACTTGTGAACCACCCTGTAAATTTTGCAAGAAATGTCCCATGTCCACCATCACCGCTCCCAAGGGCATGCTTAACACTAGCATCAACAAGCCCACTGGTACGGCGGAGCAGATCGGAATGATGATAATCGGCATGATGGGTCGGATAAGCGCCGGCACCCGCAGTTTCTTAAGCAGATTCACCACATGGCCGGCGACCAAGCCAATAATCAACGCCCCGAGGAAGCCGGCACTGGCGGATTGACCGCCCACCGTTTGGGGTGTTCCGGCGATGAATCCCCCCACCAATCCGGGAACCAAACCTGGCCGGCCGGCCATTCCAAACGCGATAAAACCTGCCAGCACCGCTGGAAACAGCGTGAAAGCCGCCTTGCCAATCGCGAACATTTCCCGGGCAAAACGCGGCGCATGGTCAATATCCGCCCCCGTCGAAGTCATCGGCGAGAAGGCAACCGACAAGGCGATTAATATTCCGCCGCAAGCTATCAAGGGAATCACATAGGAAACACCCGTCAAGAGATATTGTTTATGCCGCTGCAAGGCTTCTTTCATACTTCTGAAATAATATCTCGAATCATAACATACTTGGATTCATAAAATTGTGGCCCGTTTTTGCCTTCGTAAAAAGCGGAAAAGTGTGGCATTTCATGCATTATTGTATCCTATGGCTCGGTGAAAACGGCGGTCGCAAGTCTCGCGGGAGACGCTGAACGACGTCCAGGCCGCGGGGCGCGCCCGGGAAATTGGGGATCATCGCCGGCCAAAGGCCAAAAATGGCACCCGGGGCAGGTGCAGCGCATCGAAGTGGTGACCGTCAGTGCCCGCATGACACGGCCTTGGGGAGGGCATCTCGGGACATGGATAATCCGCTGATTGGAAGGCCGGGAAGCGATTTTTATCGCTTGTTGCGGCAAACTTTTTAGAGTACAGGAAACCTTGGTGAACGGAGTTGAATGGCCACCATTCAGCCAACCGTGACGCAATGCAAGCATGAAGCATAAAGCGGAAGGATTCTCCGGCCAGCGCATCGTGGTTCTGCCACGAGGGGTGGTCGCAACTGCCTTGAAACATGAGCTTCTGCGTGACCTGTTGCCAACCGATATTGGATTTTATCCCAAAGCCAAGGGGCATTTCATCGAACGCCCAGCCGGGGTTGAGCAATCCATCCTGATTTTTTGCCTCAAAGGCCACGGATGGTGTCAATTGGAAGACACCCGCCACGAAGTCCACCCCGGGGAAATGCTCGTGATCAAGCCGGGAACGCCTCACGCGTATGGAGCGGATAACCATCGCCCCTGGACCATCTATTGGACGCATCTCACAGGTGCCAGCAATTTATTGTTGCTGGCTGAATTGGGGATCACCAAGGCAAAACCGGTGGTTTGGCTCGGGGAAGAACCGGAATTGCTGGCGCTCTTTGAAGAGTTGCTGGACGTCATGGAGCACGACTACGCCGCTTCCCGCCTGCTTTACGCCTCGCAAATCCTCACCCATCTGATCGGCTTGATGATTTGGGTCAGCCACCGCAGTTCAGGCGGAATTCTTAATGCGGCGCAAAAAGTGGCGCAAGGCATCGCCTACATGAGGCAACATCTCGACCAGCCGGCCTCCTTTGCCTCGTTCGCCACCATGGCCAATCTGTCCGAATCCCATTATCGCTCGTTGTTCAAACACGAGACCGGTTACGCGCCGATGGATTACTTTATCCGGCTTCGAATTCACAAGGCGTGCCAACTCCTGGATACCACCAACCTCTCCATCAAAGAGATTGCCCGGTTGACGGGATACGACGACGCCCTTTATTTTTCACGCGCCTTCAAGACCGTGGTGGAACTTTCCCCCGCCAAATACCGGCAACAGAACAAGGGCTGAAGTGACCCTGCCGAAGCAGGGTCTGCCGTTCGCGGAGTTCCTTTGATCCGGTCCTTACTGATGAGACTCTTGCACAGACTACGGTTGGTGGCGCGGCGCTCTCCGGAAAAAATTCTGCGACAGTCCCTGCGGGCCGGCTTTGCCGCGGACTGCGACGAGCCGTTGGCGTCTTTCTTTCGGTAACCTCCCGCCCCAGCCCGGCGTCTATTACGACGATCCGGGACTTATAGATGAACATGCTCTCCTTCAGTTTCACCAAGTGTTGCCTGTTGTTTTCGCTCGTCGCCCCCTTCGCCTTCGCGCTGCCGGCCGACCCGGTCATTAGCCCTGCCCGCGTTCAGGAAATCGCCCCGCTGTTGCCGGACCGGCCCGCCGGGTTCGCCTGGCCGATCGCCGACCGCGCCGACTGGCAAAAACTCGCCACCAACGCTGCGTTTGTCCGTGTGCCGCGGGTCGCGGATCAGCTGCTGGCCAAGCCGCTCGCCGAGCTGCCCGACAGTTTGTTTTTGGAATATTCCCAGAACGGCAACCGCACCCACTGGCAGGACGCCGAGTTTGAGCGGCGCAACCGCATCGCCATGCTCACACTCGCCGAGGCCTTCGAAAATCGCGGCCGGTTTCTGCCGGCCCTTGAAAAGACCGTCGCCTCCCTGTGCGCGGAAAAAACCTGGGTTTACCCGGCGCACGATGGCCACCTTCGTAATTTCCACGGCGAGGAAATCACGCCGGAACTGGGCGCCACCGGACTGGCGGCGGAACTGGCCGAGGCGGATTTTGTGTTGGGCGACAAACTGTCACCCGCCACGCGCCAGCTCATCCGTGACAACATCCGCCGCCGGGTGCTCCAGCCGTTCCGCGATTCGGTGGAAGGCCGCCGCCCGCCGCTGCACTGGCTGTTTCTCCGGATGAATTGGAACGCCGTCTGCGTGGGCAACACCGTCTTCGCCGCGCTCGCGCTGGAACCGGCAAGGAACGACCGCGCCTTGTATGCCGCCGCCGGGGAACATTACATCCGCTATTTTCTTTCCGGATTCACGCCGGACGGCTATTGCGCCGAAGGCGTCGGCTACTGGAATTACGGTTTCGGTCACTTTATTCTGCTGACCGAGGCGCTCCGGCAGGCGACGGGCGGGAAAGTGGACCTGTTCAACGACGACACGGCGATTGCCGCCGCCCTGTTTTGCCGGAACAGCGAAATCCTGCCCGGGGTGTTTCCGAGCATTTCCGATTGCACGCCCGGCAGCCGGCCCAGTCCGCAACTGACCGCCTATGTCTGCCAACGCCTCGGTTTGGACCCGGGAACCAACCATCAAATCGTGGGTCGCGAAACCGGCCTGGCGATTGGGCTGATGCTTTCGAGTCTCGATGACAACCTCCCGGTGGCGCGCCACTGGACTGAGACCGCGGCGGGGCCGCTGCGCAATTTCTTCCCCGACGGAGGCGTGTTGATTTCGCGCACCACGCCGGACGCCAGGCTGCCATTTGCGGTCTGCCTCAAGGGCGGCAACAACGACGAGCCGCACAACCACAATGACGTCGGCAGCTTCAGCGTGGTGGTGGGCCGGGAAATGGTCATCTGCGACCCCGGCGGCGAGGTTTACACCAAGCGCACGTTTGGGCCGCATCGCTACGACAGCAAAGTTCTGAATTCGTTCGGCCACGCGGTGCCGGTCATCGCGGGCCAGTTGCAGCGGGCCGGCGCCGCCGCCCGCGGCGTTATTCTGGAAACGAATTTCACCCCCGATGAAGACACTTTAAAATTGGACATCCGTTCGGCCTACGCCGTCGAGGAATTGCAGCAACTGGAGCGCACCTTCACGTTCCGGCGCGGCGCCGCGCCGGCGCTCGACGTGAGCGACGCGGTAAAGTTTTCCACCCCACAGACGTTCGAAACCGCCCTCGTCACCTGGGGCCAAGTCAGCATGGTCGGCACCAACACGCTGGAAATCGCCGATCAGGGCAGCCGCGTGCGCGTGACGATCAACACCCGGGGGCGTGCCTACCAGTGGCGGCAGGAACTGATTGATGAGGATGTTGATACCAAACGCAAGCCCGTCCATCTCGGCATCACTCTCAATGACAAGATCCGCGAGGGCATGGTCACTCTGCACATCGAACCGGTCACCCCGTAGCATTTCAGCCGGCGCCACTATCTCGCTGCCCGGTAAACCGCGCCAGGGTCCAGGCGTTCCGCGTAGGACATCAACATGAACATCGGAAGCTGAATTGTCGGCATCAACTGCTTCAGGGTCGGCCGCTCCGATACGAAAACAAGCCGCGCCAGCCGCTGCAGCTCGGCGTCGCCCGCCACCGCGAGCGGCGCGTCGGGCCGATAGCGCGAAAAGGTGTACTGATGAAACGGCAGCCCGCCGAATTTCAGGCCCCACCCCTTGCTCGGCGGCCAGGGCCGATCCGCCAGCCCAAGCTGTTGCTGCTGGGCGATCCAATCAAGGCACCAGGCCACCTTGCCCTCCGCCGCCTTTCTGCGCCCCGCGTCCTCCTGGATATAGGGCCAGCCGGCGGAGTAATTCTCCAGCACATAGAAGATCATCGCCGGCCCCTGTTGCGACAGCGGAAACGGCTGGTCCTTCGTCAGGTCCCACCGGTTCAACCAGTCGGTGATGCCGAGGGCGGTCTGCAGATATTTTTTGTTCCCGGTGTTCGCGTAGAGATTGAACAGGAAGGAGCCGCCAATCCCGGAGCTGCACCACCACTCCTGGTTGGATACATGCCACAGGCCGTCGCTGACCCCGCCGCCCGGTTTCACATAATTACCGAGCAGCAGGCCGGCAAACTGTTCGGTGGATTCGCGCAGCCGTTTCCGTTCCGCGCCCTGGCAGCGCACCGAGGTGGCCAGCACGGCCATGCCGATCGACGCGCTGTCGGCGGCGTACCAATCGCCGTTGGTCTCGCCGGGCTTGCGGTTATAGTGCATGTAATAGGCGCCGCGCGGGGTCATTTTGTCCTGATCGGCCACCATCCGGTCCGACCAATCCCGGCAGGCGTCCAGGTAATTCGTCCGACCAGTCATATCGTAGGCCACGCACAGCGCCCGGACCGCATACGAGTCCACAAAAAAGGGAACCCGATTCCGCTCGTCCCGGACTTTGACCGCGGCCAGATCGCAGAGTTGGAGGAACTGTCCGCGAAGGCTCCCCGTGAGGTTCGTCGTCCCCGCCGGCAGTGCCGCAGCCCCCCCTTGCGGACCGGCCGTGGTTTGGGCAACCGCGGAAAACAGGGAAAGCGTGGCGGAAATACTTAGGCAGGCAATGGTGGTTTTCATCGTTTTCTAAAGTCGTTGGGCGCTGGGCCTCATTTCGGTTCCGGGCCCATGTCAAATTCCAGGAGCCGGCCGTTGACGAGGTCCGCGTGCTTCAAGAACGGCGTCGGCAACGGATGTCCGTCCAATTTGACGGACTGCACGTAATTGTTTTCCGGAGTCAAGTGGTGCGCGATCACCGTAAATGTTTTCCGCTTCGGGAAATTGAGCCGCACCACCGCCTGGGGGAAAAACGGCCGGCCCAGGGCGTATTCCCCGGAGGCCGGGGCCACCGGGTAGAAACCCAGCGCCGTGAAAATATACCACGCCGACATCTGCCCGCAGTCGTCGTTGCCGGTGATGCCGTCGGGCGTGTTCCGATAATTCTGCCGCACCACATCGGTCAGGATTCGCTGCGCCTTCTCCGGCTGGTTCACCCAGTCGTAAAGGTACGGATAATGATTCTCCGGCTCGTTATCGTAGGCGTAATGGCCACCGCTGAAATTCTCGTCGAGCTTGGCAATAAAGTTGTCGCGCCCCATCAGTTGGACCAGCCCCGGCACGTCCTGCATCACGCAGAACAAATAGGTCCATTTGCTGCCTTCGGTGAATGGATTGTACCGGCGCGCCGCGTGCTCGTAAAACGAGCCGTCCGACAGCCGGGCCTCCAGGAATCCCGTGCGGTGATCGAATAGGTTCCGGTAATTCTGCGAGCGCTTCAGGAATAAGTCGTAATCGCCGGTTTTGCCCAGTCCCTTCGCCACCTGGGCCACGCAATAATCCTCGAAGGCATCCTCCAGCGTGCCGGAGGCCGATTCCGCCGTCTTGTCCGCGGGAATGTAACCGAGCGTCTTGTAATAGGTCAGGCCCGCCCGCGCCTCGTAGGACGTCCATTCGGCCCGGTCCTGCCAGCGTTTGTGTTCGTCGCCCTCCGGCGGCGTCATGGCATCCTGGTAAATGGCGGCATAGGCCTGTTGCAGATCGAAATCGCGAAAGCCCTTCGTGTAAGCGTCGGCAATGATGGCGTCGGCCGGCGTCCCGATCATGATGTTGCTGTAGGTGGGATTGGGCCACTTCGGGAGCCAGCCGCCCTCCTCGTACATTTGCACGAGCGCCTGGATCATGGGCGAAACTTCCTCCGGATCAATCAACGTCAGCAGCGGGTGCAGCGCCCGGAACGTGTCCCACATGGAATAGTCGTTGTAGGAGCTGCCGGGGTGGATCTTCTCATCGAAGGCGCTGTAATAGCGGCCGTATTCGGAAAAAGTCCGGGGAAAAAGCAGCGCATGGTACATGGCGGTGTAAAAAATCGTCTGTTCATCCGGTGTCCCGCCCGCGATTTCGATCCGGCCCAGGCTGCGATTCCAGGCCTGCCGGTTCCGGTCAGCCACACCGCTGAAATCCCAGTCCGGAATCTCCCGCCGCAGGTTTTCGCGCGCCTGCTCCAGGCTGATGAACGACGAACCGATCCGCACTTTGACGCTTGCCTTCGTCCCCGTCGAAAACGTCGCGAACGCGCCCACGCGCGGGCCCTTCAATTCGTCCCGGCCATCGTAAATCTTTTCCGCCGTCACCGGGGCATTCGTTGCCGGGGCGTCTTCCCAGGTCGCAAACGAGTCAAACGGCCGCTCGAACTGAATCACGAACCAGCCCTTGAATTGCTTCAATTCCGGCCCCATGTGCCGGCCGGCCCAGAGGTTGTGCCGGCCCGGATTGTAACCCGCGATCTCCAGCCGGTTCGACGACACCTGCACCCACCCCTGATAGCCCGGGAGCCGGCTCATCTCGATGAACAAATGCGCCGCCCCCGTTTCCGGGTAGTTGAACTGGAACATCGCGCAGCGGGCGGAAGCGGTCATGGCCACGCCCAGGATGCCCGGATGGGCGCCGTGGGTTTCCTGCAACTGCACCGCGTAGCAATACGGCTTGGCCGATTCGCTGCCGGGAACCATCGGCAAACCGCGCTCCTGCGGCCGGATCCGCCGCGCGCCCGTTTCCGGCAGCAGCGTGAGAAAGCCGTAATCGCCCATCCACACCGTCGGCTGGTGCGACCCCATGAAGCCGATGAGGGTCTTCTGCTCGAAGCGGTACGGCAGACGGCTGATATCGTTTTCCTGCGTCATGGGCGTCCAATGTGTCATCCCGTGCGGCGGCGTGACCCAGGGGCACACCCCGCCGTAATTGTCAACGCCGGCCGGGCCGGTGGTGCCGATGATGGGATTCACCCGATCCGCCAAATCCATCGCCGCCGCCCGCAGCAGCGTCACCGGCAGAACCATGGCGCACAGAACGAGTCGGCGGATGGAATTGGTTTGCCTGCTTTTCATTTTCAACTTGGATTTCGCAGCTCCGGCCCCTTCATTTTTTCCATTCCGACAACACTTCCGTGACCGGTGGCCACGTGGCCAGATCCACCTTCCGCGACCAGCTCCACGTGGTGCACAGATAGCCGATGACCCGCGGGTCCTTCTGCCGCTGGTCCAGTGCAAACCGGCTGAAGGCCCGGCTCGCCGCCACCGGCTCGAAACCGGACGGCCAGACGCGAAACCCCTTTGCGAGCAGAAACGGCACCGACGGATAGTTGGTCTGGGCGCGATAATGCCAGTCACACAGGATGATGTCCTGGGGAATCAAGTCAACCGCGCCAGCCGTGCCGTTGGTGGCCGACTCCCACCGGCCATAACCCATCGTTTTCGCGTCGAGCAGCCGGTCGGCCCAGATCAGCATCGTCCACCCGCGTTCCCCGACGATGTGGCGATGCAGATCGTTGACCTGTTGCGCAAAAAGTTTTGCCGGATCCTGGCCGTGGCAGCGCGGACAATGTTCATCGGCAATGAAAAACACCTCGTCCATGCCCGCATGAAATGCGTCCGCCTGGAACGCGTCCACCAGCTCATCAATCAGCGCGTTGACGATCTGGTTCAAGCCCGGACTTTGCGGGCACCAACTCCGGCAATAGATGCCCCGGTTGTCCGGGAACCGCCCGGGCGTTTCATCGAACTGCGGATACCGCGCCAGCAAGGGCATGGTGTTCGAGGTGATGGACTGGTGGCCCAGACAATCCAGTTCCGGAATCACGCGGATGCCCAGCTTGCGCGCGGCCCCGGCAAACTCGCGCGCCCGGGCCCGGGTGATGAAGGTGGCATCCCGCAACTCGGGGTGCGACCGGAAATCAAAGTGGTAATCCACTTGGAGAACCACGACGTTGACACCGGTCCCGGCCAGCGCCGGCAGTTTTTCTTCCAGGTTGGTCAATTGGCCATCGCTGAAAACCGGCACATGCAGGCCGCGCCAATCTTCCCCGGCTTTTGTCAGCGGTGGCGTCGTATGGCAACTGGTGGCGAGCAGCCCCAGGCCCAAGCCGGCCAACAGCACCGGCGTCACGAAAGAAAAATTACGGATGTTCATAAATCCATGTCTGGTATTTGCGCCCCAAGGGCGTCAATTTTTTCCATAAGCCACTTCGGCATAATTCAATTTTGGGCCTTCGCCCGGTCATAGCGGTCGAGCAGCGGTTGGAGCAGGGAAATCCAAATGGCCCGTCCCGCTGGGTTCAGATGCAGGCCGTCCTGGCCAAACAATTCCGGCCGCGGCGCATTTTGCGCGCTCAACATGGGCGTGAAATCGTCGAGATAAATCGTCTTGGCGCTCGCCCGGCAGGCGGACTCCAGCAGCGCGTCGGTGGCCTTGACCTGCGCCAGCAGCCGAACGCGCGACGGCGATGGTTTTACGGCCAGGCAGCCGATGACTGTGTCCGGCAATGCGGCGTGAACTTTCTGCACGAATGCCTTGAAGTCAGCCGCGACCCGGTCCGGAGTTTTGCCGGCGGCCAAATCGTTATCGCCGGCGTAAATGACGACCACTCTTGGGTGATAAGGAATGACCACGCGCGCCGCAAATTCGACCAGATCCGACATCTCCGCGCCGCCGAAGCCGCGGTTAAGAACCTTGTGGCCCGGAAACGCCGCCGGCAGGTCTTGCCACAGCCGGATGTTGGAAGAGCCGAAGAAAACAACCGCAGGCAACGGCGGAGGATTCGTGCGGTCCGATGCTTCGAACGCCCGGATGTCCTTTTCCCAGCGGTTCGTGGAGGTGATTTGCGCGTCCGCCATTTGCGCGCCAACCGGCAGGCAGCCGACGGCGAGCGCAAAAGCCAGCACGAGTGTCCGCCCGCTGTGAGGAGAGTGATTTGATTTCATGAGAATCAGGGCGTCGTTTATTGCTCCAGCACGACGGCCGCTGAGCGCGCGGGAACTTCCAACGCTCCATCGGTGGGATCCGCCTCCGGGCGCTCCGGTGTCACCATCACGCATTTCCCCGCATTCGGCAATTCGACTTTCGCGGCAATCGCCCTGGCGACTTCCAGGTTCACCACCACCACCGCGCGCTTGCCCGCGGCGGTGACAAAGACCGAATAGCGGAAATTGCCATCGCTCGTCACGTTGGCCCCCAGGGTGTCCCGAAACGTTGCGTCCCAGAGATACGCCCGGTACTTTCTGCGCAAGGCGTCGATTTTTTTGCCGTACGCCAAGGTCAGCGGATAATCCGTCAGGTAGCCTTTGAAGTTATAAGGCTCATAACTGATGATATACCTATCCATCAATATGAAGTTTAGCATCTCGCGGTCGTCGAAGCCGGTGACAGTCACCATCAGCGGCGCCTGCGGATCAATGTACCGGGAGACCGGCGTCGAACCGGCGTTGATTCGGAAATAGGAACACGGGAAATATTGCATCAACCAATCCTCCGGGGCTTCACCGGAGAATAGGAAATCGGGGCTGGCCTGGTCCGCGGCGGCCCGCAACTGCGCACCCAACGGCAGATCGCCGCCGTAAAGGTAGGCCGGCGCTGCGTAGCCGCGATTGGTGGCATAATTGTAATAGACGCTGGCATGATGACAGACCTCGTCCCAGAGCCAGCCCTCGGCTCCCAGCGCGATGATCTTTTTAAACTCCCTCGTGGCGATGTCGCGATAAGCCGGATCCTGGAAATCCATCACGGCGCGCCGATGGACGCCGATGCCGGCGAGTTGCGTCGGCGTAAAATACTCGTAACCGCCCTGCTCATATCGCTTGCCGGCGGGATCGGTGCATTCATATTTGTAAAGCTCGTTGGTGTACCACGGCATCGTCAGGTCGGCCCAGTTGAGTTTGGCGAACAGGATCATTTTCACGCCCGTTCCCTGAATCTGCGCGATGGCATCGTGCAACTGCTGCCACGAGCCCAAGCCCGGCTCGATGTCCTGCGCCGGGTCGCCGCCGTCCTGTCCCCAGTGATTCCAGCCAACCAGTTGAATGGCCGCCACCCCGTTGTCCGCGCATTGCCGGGCATATTTCACCAAATTCGTGTACGGCACCCGGAAGTCCTGCTCCGGCGAGCAAATCTGCAACTGCTGCCAGGCGTTCACGTCTTGAATCCAGGCCGGCAGATGCGGCTGCCGGAACCAGGTCGCCCGCCATTCCTTGTAACAGTCCACCCCCGCGTGCCAATCGCCCGTGTAACCGCGCAAGACCACCGGCGCGAGTTTCCTGCTGGAATTCGGCGGCACATAGGCGACATGCGTCACGCGAAATTCCTGGCGAACCGGATTCTTATCCGCCTTCACCGAGCCGGTCTGGTCAAAGGAAAACTTCAACAGATACGGCTGCGTGGGATCGTGCATCTCCACGTAAAGGCCTTCCTGCGCCGATTGAATCAGGCAAAAAAGACTTTGTTTGGATTCGACGACGTGCGCCGGGGCAATCTCGCCGGACTTCAAGTCTCCGTACCACATGTGTCTGGCCACCAGCGGCGCGCCATCCGGGGCCCGGCTCAAATCGCCGAAACAAGGATAAGCAACGGACTCGACCATCCGGGACGAATGGTTCTCGACGTTCGCGGCAAAGGTCAACACGCCATTGGTCAAACTGACGACTGAAGTCAGCATAATCGGCAGCGTTTCCCCGTGTTCATCCACCAAGTCCCGCCAGCGCAGCCGGACCTCGTGGTCGGAAATTTTAGAAACCTCCGCCGCGGGCTGCCCCAGCCCGCGCACCAGGTCGTTTCGACGTTCCGGCAGCCACACGTTCAGTTGGAACGACCCGCCAAACTCCGGCCGCCGCTCGATGACCCAGTGCGTGGCCTTGTTTTCCAAGCGCACCAGCGCGCCGGAATCGTTGTCGAAAGCCACTGACAATTTGTCATCCTGCAGCAGCGCTTCGCCCGCGAATCCGGACGCCGGGACGGCAAAGAATGGCAGGGCAACGCAGATGCCCGCCGTGAAAAGAGAATGTATTTTCATGTGATTCTGGGGAAAAAACCAAGGTTGATGGAGGCCGGTTGATCCTTAGGGTTTATCGCGGGCAACGCCGGCATGCCAATCCCCCCTGTAACTGCGCAGGACCACCGGCGTGATATTCGTGGTTGAATGTGGTCCGGCAAAAATAAAATGGCACGCGCGAAATTCCAGATGCACCGGCGCGCCGGAAATTTCGTCCCCCGGCGGAACCAAATTGTTGATGCCCGAAATCACGCCCGGATGCTGCTCGAAAGTCCATTGCAATTGATAGGGTGTGACGGGCGCCTCCACGCACAAGCCTTCATTCGTGGCCGAGATCAGGCAAAAGCGGCTCTGCTGCGCTTCGCGCGTTTTCAACGGCCAAAACACGCCCCAGTAGCCTTTTTCATTGCTGAAGTGGGGATGAATTTCGTCCATTTTCAGATTCCCGGGACGGTTTTTCGTCATCACCCGCATTTCCATCAACGCGTCACGGGTCGGCGCGCTCAAATCGCCCAGATAAGGATAGTCCAGGGTCTCCACCGTCAGCGCCGAGTTATTCTCCAGCCTGGCGTTGAAGGTCAACGCCCCGTTGGTCAACGTGACCACCGAAGTCAGCGTCATCGGCAGCACCCCGCCATTTTCGCTATCCAGATTTCTCCACTGGATGAACATTTCGTGGTCCGAGATCTTTTTGACTTCGGCGGCGTGCTGCTTTTGTCCGAGGACCGGATTCCAGCGGCGCCCGGGCAGCGGCGCAAACAGGCGGAAAGCCACCCCCAAATCCGGTCGGCGCTCGATGACCCAATGCGTCGTTTTGTTCTCCAGCCGGCTCAGCGCGCCGGAATCCCGATCAAAAGCCACCCGCATCGAACTGTCCTCCAGCATCGCCTGATCCGCCAACGCCGGACGCCCGCCCGCGACCAGGCAAAGCACCGCGAATACCCGGGCATGCCATATAAGTCTGGTTTTCATGATATCATTCTATTTCGCACACGTTACCCATTGCCTTGTCCGGAAAGCATCGTTCCGGCAAAAAACGCCAAAGCAACAGCATGGAAAACGGGTGCAGCAAACCGGCGCAGATAAAAATGGGCAGGTAGGAAAAATGCGCGACGATCGGGCCGGTGAACCAGTTGGCCAGTGCCCCCGCGATCGCTCCGCCCATGCCCGAAAAGCCGGCGGCCTTCGCCACCGCCCCCGGCGGAAACAAATCAGCGGGCAGCGTCATCAGGTTGGTGACCCAGATGGCATGCCCCAGCACCACCCCGCACATGGCGGCGATGGCCAAGCCGGCGGACGGCGCCAGCGGCGCGAGCATCGCCAGGGGCAGCAACGCCGCGCCCAAGGTCATCGCCAGCTTGCGCGACCGCCCCAGCTTCCAGCCGCCGCGCATCATTCGTCCGGACAACCAGCCGCCGAAAACATAACCGGCCCCGCCGACGGCCCACGGTATCCACACCCAATCGCCAATCATCTTCAGGCTGAAGCCGCGCTCCTTTTCCAAATAGGCCGGCAGCCAGAACATCACGAAGTAAATCACCGGGTCGGTCAAAAAGCGCGCCAGCACGAGCATGAAGCCGGCGCGGCTGGTCAGGATGTCCCGCCAGTTGGCGGATTCCTTCGCCGCCGGCGGTTCGGCGGCGGTTTGCCGCAGATTCAATTCCGCCGCCTCCTTCCGGCCCAGCCAGCGGTTGCGTTGTGGCGGCTCATAGAGCATCAGCCACAGCGCCACCCAAAAAAGTCCCGCCGCCCCCGTGAAAACAAACGCCGAGCGCCAGCCGAAGTGCAGCGCCAGGAACGCCACCAACGGCGCCGACACGGCGGCTCCAATGACGGACCCGGTGTTGAAAATCCCCACCCCGATGGCGCGCTGGCCGGCCGGAAACCATTCGCCGATGGCTTTCGTCGCGGCCGGGAAACTCCCCGGCTCGGCCAGCCCCAGCCCCAACCGGCACGCGGCGAACGACCACTTGCCCATCGCCAGGCCGTGGAAAATCTGGCACACGGACCAAAAGCACACGCAGACCGCCATGCCGGCGCGCGTTCCCATCCGATCCAGCCAATAACCGGAAACGCCGTACATGACGGCGTAGGCGACGAGAAAGAGGCTGATGATTTGCGAATAGTCCGTCTCGCTCAAACTCAGCCCCCGGCGGATTTCTCCGACCAGGACGGACACCGTGAGCCGGTCGGCGTAGTTGATCATGGTCACCGCCAGCAGCAAGCCGGCTATGAGCCAGCGCAGTTTCGGAATGGTAAAGCGCGTCGTCACTTGTTCAACAGTTCCAGCGACAAAATGAGCGCGCGCGGCAGGTGAAACGGGTCCTTGACGGGCAAAGCGACAACCTTGGTGATCGGGTTCCCCTGCCGGTCCAGCCGCTGCCGCCACTCGCCGATCCCCGGCATGGCAAAATGGCCGAAACTCCATTCATAAACCCGGTCAAACCACCTTTCGCACCAGCTTTCGCCGGTCAACTCCCGCGCCAGCAGCAACGCATAAAGCGCTTCCGTGTGCGGCCACCAAATCTTGGTCTCGGAGTTGGGGAGAAACGGCACCCGTCCATCCGCGTCAATGCCCAGAAAAATGCCGCCATATTCCTGGTCCCACCCTTTTTCCAAATGCCAGCGCAATACTTCGGCGGCGGCGCGAATCCGCGCCCGGTCATTTCGCGCCCGGGCGCGGTGCATTTGAAACCACATGGATTCAATCGCATGGCCGGGCGTGATAAACGTCCCTTCCGGCGGCGGCACTTCCTGGTAACCGTAATCGAGAAATTCCAGCAAACATCGCCGCGCGGGCCGGACAAAGTGATTCATCACGCGGCCGGCGTAATCATCCGCCGCGCCGGCCATGGCCGCGTCGCCGGTGGTGCGCGCCAGCTCGCCGGCAACCTCCGTCAGAATCATGGGCACGCCGTGGCAGCGCCGGTTGGGCGGCAGCCGGTAGGGCGCGGTCTCGGAAAATTCCGGCGATTCAACCCGCCGTTGAATGTCGCCAAAGCTCTCCTTCGCCCGCGCCAGCAAGCCGGCGTCCCGCACGGCCCGGCAGTATTCGCTCAAACCGTAAACCGCAAAACAATCGGCGTAAATGCTCGTGGCGCCTTCCACCATTTTCCCGTCGCGGGTGGTGTGATACACCCAGCGCCCGCGCTCGTCGCAGCCATGCCGCAGCAGAAAATCCACCGTGGCGCCCGCCCATTTCAGAAATTCCGGCCGCGGTTCCACGCGATTGTAAAGCGCGGCGCACGTCCAGACCCACCGCGCCTGGGACCAGATGTATTTATCATCGCTGATCCGCCGGCCCTCCTCGTCCATGCACGAAAGCACGCCGCCATATTGGGTATCAACTCCGTGGCGCGACCAAAAAGGCACGATCCCGTCCAGTAATAATTCCCGGTAAGTTTGACGCAGTCTCGCTTTGTTCATCGTCAATGATCGGAGGAAATGTTTGCCGCGGCGGGGGCGTCCACAAAAAGCTCGGCGGCGGGATGCCGGCGCAAAATGCTGGCCGGACAGGCGGAGGCGATCTCGCCGCCCAGGGCGGCGGCCACGGCGGCCGCCTTGCGCGGTCCGGGCACCACGCACACCAGCGCCCGGCCGGACATCAACGCTGGGCAGGTTAAGGTAATGGCCCGCCGCGGCACCGCCGCGAGATTCGGAAAGCAGCCGTCGTTCACCTGCTGTTGCCGGCACACTTCGTCCAGCGTCACCACCTTGGCCACGCGCGGATCGGCAAAATCGGCGACCGGCGGATCGTTGAAGGCGATGTGGCCGTTCTCGCCGATGCCCAGGCAGACCAGGTCGATCGGCTCCATCGTGAGCCACGCCGAATAGCGCGCGCATTCGGCTTCCGGATCGGCGCTCTCGCCGCGGATGCCCTGAAACGCCGCCGGCGTGACGCGGGACAGCAGGTGGGTCTGCTGATAAAGGCGGAACGACGCTGGATGCGTGGCCGGGAGGCCGACGTATTCATCCATGTGAAATATCGTGACGCGGCTCCAAGCGATGCCCGGGGCCGCGGCGAGGCCCGCAATCAATTCGTCCTGCGACGGCGCGCTGGCCACGATAATGCGCGCGGCGCCATGCTGCCGCAGGGCGAGCCGGAGGATCTCGGCGGCCCGCTGCGCGGCCGCGGCACCCATGGCGGCGCGGTCGGGAAAAACGTGTACTTGGAGGCGGTCAATCGGGAATGACTTCGAGTTCATAGGGATTCCGAAAGGATTGGCAGTTGGATGTGGAAAAGATCCGCGACGGCGGTGGAAAACAACCGGCGCGCCAGCGCCGGGTTCAAGCCCAGCCAGGTCTGCGCATTCCGCACGCCTTCGTCGGCGCAGAGGGCCGACCCCGCGAAGTTGGGCCGGCCGGGCTGGCGGACAATCCGGTCATCCCCCACCTCGAGCTCCAGGCCGCCCAGCGTGTAACGCCCGGCGGCGGCGCCCGCCGCCGCCATCGCATCCGTGGTGAACAACGCCTTGCCGGGCGGTTTGGCGCGGAAGAAATTCTGCAACACCCGCGGCGGCAGGTGAATGCCGTCGGGAATAAAAAACGCGGTCAGTTCGTCGCGCGCCAGCAGGCGCTGCACGACATTGTCATGCCGGGGCAATTCCGCCGGCACGCCGTTCCCGAGGTGGGTGCAAAATCGCGCGCCGGCCGCGATGGCAGCATCAATCTGCGGATCGGAAGCGTTCGTGTGGCCCAGCGACACCTGCACCCCCCGGTCCGCCAGGGCGCGGATGAAGGAAACGCTGCCCGGCAGCTCCGGGGCCAGGGTCACCAGCCGGATGTTGCCGCCGGCCGCGCGTTGCAGGCGCTCGAAGACACGCAGGTCCGGCGCGGTCATAAATCGGGCGTCGTGTGCGCCGCGAAATCCGGGCTCGGGCGAAAGCCACGGACCTTCCAGGTGATAACCGCACAACGCCAAGCTCACCACCGTGTCCGCGGCGCGCAGACGCTCGAACTGCTCCAGCTTGCCGCGGAGCGCTTCCGGGGCGTCCGTGATGAGGGTGGCGAAAAAGCGCGACGTCTGGTGCTCGGCCAGCGCCTGGACCACCCGGCGCAACTCCGCCCCGGACCGGCCCGGTTGCTGGAAATCCACACCGGCAAACCCGTTTATTTGAATGTCGAAAAGACCCGATTTCATTGACGATCTAACCCATCAAAGTTCACCTGCCGCCAAAAACGCGAAGCCGGCCGCTCAAACTCTCGAATCGCGGCTAGTCCACCCGCAAACTGTCTTGCAGCCGGATGTTTCGCGACGAGGATCCCACCATGATGCGATAAGTTCCCGGCTCGACTTTCCAATCGTGGGCATTCACATCCCAGTGGGAAAATGAGCGCGCATCCAGTTTCAAACGAACGCGACGACTCTGCCCCGGTCGCAAGGCGATTTTTTCAAAACCTTTCAACTGCCTCGGCGGTTGCGGGATCGCGGAGGTTGAAGGAAATCCGACATAAACCTGCACCACCTCTTCGCCGGCCCGGTTGCCGGTATTGGCCACTTCACACTCAATTGACACGGTGCCGGCGGATTCGGATTCCGCTGAAAACTGTTGCGAACTGAGGGATAGGTTTGTATATGCGAAGGTGGTGTAGGACAAACCGTGGCCAAACGGGAAAAGCGGCGCGATGTTCTCAGCGTCGAAATGGCGATAACCCACAAAAACTCCTTCCGCATAACGCACCGCTTTGTTGGTGCCAGGATACTCTTCCGGCTGGTTGGCCGGAAGGTCCGCCAGACGCCGGGGAAAGGTAATGGGAAGCTTCCCCGCAGGATTAACGTCTCCAAACAGAACCGCGGCCACGGCCGAGCCATCTTCTTCTCCGGGATACCAGGCTTCCAAAATGGCGGACACCTTGTCCGCCCACGGCATAAACACCGGCGAACCGGTTTTGAGCACCACCACCGTGCGCGGATTCGCCGCCGCCACCGCCTCGATTAGCTCGTCCTGATTCCCAGTGAGCGTCAGCAAATGATCCCGGCCCTCGGTCTCGTCATCGCCCACCATGACAATGGCCGCGTCGGAAGCTTTTGCCAGGGCAACGGCTTCTGCCACGTCTTTGCCATCGGCAAAAGACACTTTGGCTTTGGCGCCGGCGCGTTGCTGGAGGCCGGCCACCGGGGCGATGGTATAAAGCGCCTCGACATGAGAGCTGCCGCCGCCGCCAGTCACGGCTTTTGCCGCAAACGGTCCAAGGACGGCGAGGCTGTGCAGAACTTTGGCATCGAGCGGCAAATTATCTCCGGAGTTCTTGAGCAGAACCATTCCCGCCTCGGCGAATTGCCGCGCCGCCGCGCCGTCTGGCCGGGCCGGAATCGGCCTTGCTTTCGAAGCCTGATCAAAAAACCCGAAGTCCATCATGGTTCGAAAACGCCGGATCAGCTTGTCGTCAATGACGGACACGGGCACCCGGCCGGATTCAACCGCCGCCACAAGATTGCTGCCAAAAAATTTCCCGGTCGGCATTTCCAAATCCAATCCCGCCAGCGCGGTGGGACCGGTGCTGTGCACCGCACCAAAATCCGAGGTGACGAAACCTCTAAAACCCCAGTCCTTTTTGAGTATCTGCTCCAGCAGCTCGGAATTCTCGCAACAGTAAGTGCCGTTAACCTTGTTGTAGGCGCCCATCAAAGAAGCCACGTGCCCTTCCTTCACCGCGGCTTCAAATGCCGGGAGATACAACTCGCGCAACGCCCGTTCATCAACAATTACATTGATTCTGGAACGGTCGGTTTCCTGGTTGTTGGCGGCGAAGTGCTTCACGTTGGCCATGATGCCCCGGCTTTGGATGCCTTCAATTTCGTTGACCGCCATCCGCGAAACCAGATACGGGTCTTCGCCAAACGCCTCAAACGTCCGGCCGTTTTGCGGCACCCGCGCAATGTTGACGTCCGGAGATTCGATCAGGTTCTCGTTCAAATCCTTTGCCTCTTCACCGATGATCATGCCATAGCGTTTCGCCAGCGCCACATCCCAACTCGCGGCCAGTGCAATCGGCGCCGGCAGCGCCGTCGCCGGCTTCTGCGGGTCGTCGCCGGCCGGACCGACGCCCGCCGGACCGTTGGCGATGGTGAACCCCGGCACCCCCAGCCGTGGATTCGGCGGCACGCACCGGTAATGCGTGGCATCCTTTATTCCATGAAGCTGTTCGATCTTCTCCTGCAAGCTCATTTTGCCCACCAACTCGCGCGCGCGCGCATCCGAGTCTGCGGCGTGAAGGCCGGTTCCGCCGGTCAAAAGACCGGCCAGCAGCAGGTTTGCAAAGTCACTTTTGCGCATAACTTGATCAAAACTCCTCGACACAGGGTTTGCCCTCATACCAGGCAATCATGTTCAAGACCAGATAGTTCCAGTCTTGGAAACCTTGGTTCATGACGGGTTCGCCGTTGTCGGGCAAATAAAACTCGTGCAACACCCCGTTCTTTTCGTAATCCCTGCCGATCAACTTGACGGTTTTCTCGACCAATTGACGGGCCTCGTCTGTGTATCCATATTTGACGAGGCCGCGAAACACCATGTAATTGGCGTTGGCCCAGATGGGACCCAACCAATTGGATGGATTGCTGGTGGCGCGCAAGTCATACATTTTTTCCATTTTGGAAAGGGAGCGTATGCCATACGGCGCGTCAAACGTATTGGTGTTCATAAGATTCATCTCGACCATTTGCTTGGCCTGTTCCGGCGTGGCGACTCCGGACCACATGGCCAAAAAGCCCGACCAGACGCCGAGCCGTTGAATCAGGCAATCCCAATTCCTGGGCTGCCCCATGTGAAACTGCCAGGCCTTGTCCGGCTGCGTCACCGGCCGCAGATTCAGATCAACACTGTAATAAAAGCCGTCTTTCGGATCCCAGCAATGCTCCCGGATGGAATGAAGCAGTTCATCGGCCATTTTTTGATAGCTGTTTCCGATCTCCGCCTGGTCCAAACACTTGGCCAGATAGACCATGGCTTCCAATTCCTTGTACATGAAGCAATTCAACAGGATCGAACCGGAGCTTCCGTTGGGCCGGAAGAACGTGCTGGGGTCATTATCCACGCCCAGGCACTCGTCGGTCTGCCAGTAATACAGTCCGGTGGCCGTGTTGCGGTAGTGGTTGTAATAACAATTCACAAACGCCTGCAGCTTGGGAAACTCACCGCGCAGCCATTCGGCGTCGCCGCCGTTCAGTTTCACCAGGAAGGCGGCGTGTTGGGCCAGACAGGGCTTGTGCATGTTGTGCTGCCACGGGATGAAGTCCGGACCGGTGTTCAGCATGTTCTTGTTGCCGGCCCCAATCACCACCGGGATGTATCCGCTGCTGACAGCGTCCAAAAAGTTCAGCACGCATCCCTGCTCATATTGAACCGCCTGCTGCTTGTCTTCGGCCGAACCGTTTTCCAGGAGGATCTGGCGCAAGGCAATGTCCGTCAGCCAGGAGTCCCAATCCCAGAGCTGGTCCTGATAGGAATTGCAACCCGGGGTAATGAAAGGATGTTTCAAAAACCCCTTGGCCGGCTTGAACATGCCCTTGTATTCCTTGAAGATGTTTGTCCGAATGACCCCGATGTAGTGTTGCGTTTCCGTTTGCGTGTCGGCGCCTTTCGCCGCCAGCGAAAGACACAGGGCCAGAAAGATGAGTTTTTTCATGGATTAGAAATGTGTTTGAGTATTGAACGACCGGCTGTTTTTGCAGCCGCCCTCTTCACCGGCGCCGCCACAGCCAATTATCCGATGGGGGTATTCAGCCTGGCACCCGGTTTCAGGACGTGCAGTTTGATGCGGAGGTTCTTCGCGCTTCTCCAGTATATCTTGCCGGTCCTTCAAAGTCATGGTCGAACCGGCGGACCTTGCGCTGGGTATTTTCGCAAGCCACATCAATTCTGGAAAAGAGGCGGGGATTACATTCCTGTGCATGTTATATTGCAAGTCCAACGTTTGCCGTGAACCGGAAACAACCGGCGAAAACGAATGGCTCAAGTTTCATGGCGTTGGGTCGAACATCAAAGCCGAGAGCACCGCGGTGGAACCGCTCTTTTGGTTGCCCAGGCGGATTTGGATATCACCGGAGAATCTGAACCGCAGCCACTTTCCCGGCTCGAAATGACTCACCGCGCAGGCCGGCGCCAACAAATGCCCCGCCAGGTCCCGGAGTTCAATAGTCTCTTCACGCCCGGCCTTGTTGAAATCACACACGTACAGCGCCAGTTGGTGTGGTTGCGTGTCGTTTACATAAAGCGTGAGCGCGCAGACATTGGAGGTTTCCAACGCCCCCAAATAGCGTGCGCAGTAGGCGATGGGGCTGCTGAGCAAGGATGATTTCGTTGAGCTGTTCCAAAGGGAAAACTGCCGGTTGGTGAAGCTGCCATAGACGACGGCCCCCAGATAATCGGGCCAGACCTGGCAGTCATGTCCCCAAAAGTAGCGCGGCATGATAAAACCATCGGAGCCGTATTGGGCCGGCCAATCGCCCGCAGTGGTTTCGTCAATTCCCAAAAAGGCGGCGGTGGCTGTTGGGGTGTTGGTCCCGGTGGTTAACGTCACAGCTTTGGAAAATGGCCCGACGGCCCCCGAAAGCCCCACCGCCGCCACCCGGTAGTAGTAGGTCGTCGAGGGTTTCACTCGCGAGTCGCCCCAGCGGCCGGCATTGCTCCGGCCCAGCACGGTGGAACCGGAAAAGTCCGGCTGTTCGCTGCGCTCGACCTGGTAATAATTGACTTGGTCAGCCACCGGCGCCGCCGCCCACTGTAACTCGACCCGGCCACTGCCGGCCGGCGTTGCGCTCAGCTTTCGGACGGTCGGCGTTTTGCTGGCCGGATGATCCATGTAACAATAAACCCAATAATAAAACTCGTTGATTTCGGATTTGCTTCCGCCGACATTCTGCACTCGGAGGTGGAGTTGGCGCTTGCCTTGGGTGTACGCGGCGGGTATTTCGAAGTCTGCGTCATACCAGCCTTGGTACCATGGGGCGGACGAGTAGGTGCAGATGTCCCACGGGCGCTCCTCCACCCGGACGCCGTCCACATAGACCAGGGCGCGCTGCTGCCCGTTGCCGCAGCGAAACAACCGCCGTCTGAGTTCCACCCCGTGATTGCTGGGCGAAATGGCGACGGTGAATTCACTATGGCCATTGAACGCGCGGCCGTCATCCTGGCAGGAATCATATTCGTAATCGCGCTCGTAGCCGTCGTAACTGCTGCGCCGGACTCCCGACCAGGTTTGGCCGGCCACGGTATAATGGTGGGCGGCTTCGGCACCCGCATCTCCGACATCAAGTTGGTCGGTCAGCAGCAGGCGGCCGGGCGAGGCCGCTTTATAATAGTACACCACCGCATCCGTCTCGCCGCCATTATCGCGCCCACCCTCGCGGGAGAATTCGTAGTTGATTTTAATGTGTTGGTTGAAAATGTAGGAATCATTGTAATAGAAGCGGTAGGCGGTCTGATAGCCATTGACCAGCCCACCCCAGAGCGCTTTCTGATACGCGTCTCCGCCATAGCCCTGATTGTGATCGTCTTCGGTGCCATCGCCGTGAATCTGCGGGGTGCGGCTGCCGTCAATGTAGGTGAATTCATCGCCGTCCATCGCGTATTTGGTCGAATAAAAGGACAGCCCGACCACCCGGCCCCGGCCCGTCTCCTCAAAGGCGGTATTGAACAGGCCGTGCCCGGGATCGCGCGCCAGGGTGCGTTTGGCGCAAAAATAACCGGCTTGCCCCGCCGGGTAAGCCAGAACGTCCGCCGGCTTGTATTCGAGCACGCAGGAAACCGACTGTAGGTCCATCCCGCTTTCATTCACGAGCTCCAGCCGCGCCGAACGCCAGTAGGGCATGGGCCAATAACAATAAAAATCGTGGTTGGTGCCATCGAAACCATAGAAGAGCGTGCGCAGCGACATCTCTGGCACCTGCTTGCAATTCGCGTAAGTCTCGCCGCCGCCCCCGAAGAACAGTCCGATCGGCATGTCCACCGCCGGCCGCTTGTCGCCATCCCAGTAAATTCGGAGAACCGAATGGTAATATTGTTTGCGTCCGTATGGCTCAAGCCGAAGCCGGAGACTCGCGATCGAACCTGCGCCGCGCAGTTCCGCCAGAACGGCGCTCTTCCCCTTGGAAATCGCGACGGTATTCGAAACGGTGACATTGCCTGCCGCAGGCTTCGGATCGAGTCCTAAATTGTTCCATTGCGAGCGCACCGTGGGGCTATCCTCTTGGGAACCGCACCAAGTCGTCACCGCGTTGGTGTTGGCGTACGTCAAATAAGTATATTGATACCACGCGGACGTATATGGGTCCGTGAGCTTGGTGAAGTCATCGGTTGTCGTAACCTTCAGGCGCTTTTTGAACGTAAAGGGATAGTAAAGAATCCCAAAGCGCGGACGCGGATCCAGAAAGGCAAAAGGCTCCGTAAAGGGAGCGATTTTGCCGCTGAACAAATCATCAATTGTCGCGTCCACTCGCGGTTTGGCTTCATCGTCAAAGTAGTATTTGATATGGGCCTTGCCCGCCAGCATTTGACGGCCACGGGACCAGATATTGATTTGTTGACGGTAAAGGCAGCCGGGACCGGAGGAGTCAAAAATCACGTACTCGCCGTTGGTATCAATGTACTTGGTGTAAGCGGTTCTGAAATTGCCATCGTTATTCGATCCGCTCGGATCATACGAACTAGACTGCCGGGTTTCCGTCCCGTCCGGTGGGAAGATCGGCAGCAATTCGGGATGTTCCATGGTCGGGAGGCCGGGCGCAACCGGACCAGCCACCACCCCGGCAAAAAGCCTCGGCTGCGCCGAAGTCAGGCAGACAACACAGAGTGACGCCAAGGCTGCGGCTTTCAGAGCGCGCTTTGGAATGGTGTTCGGCGCCCCGGTTTCCGACGCTACGGGCGCACTGCCAGCCACAGGTCGGGCTCCAAAACCTGAAGCGATTGGATGCCAACTTTCCTTTTTCATGGCTATTGTTTCAGTACGATCAGGGGACGGTGGTGGTTGCTTTGAAATTTTCCACCTTGGCTTGATGCTGCCAAACCGCTTTATTTTTGCCCGGCAGACGCACGGCCAGCTTGGGAATGGTGCCGCCGGCTTTGGCCTGGAACTCAAAACTCGCCACCCCGCCTTTTCTCTCAAATGAAATGTCGGCCCGCACAATTCCGTGGCTCGTGCGAATCGGCCAATTCTCCATGCGGTATCCCGACCAAGACGGAGGAATCCGGGGGATGATTTGAACTTCTTTCGCTGACGTATCGTCAACGCCGGCAATCAAGCGCGCCACCTTGAGCGGTTCCGAGACGTTGACCAGGTTGAGCGGACCACATCCGGCGGTCAGTTCGATCTTGCCTTTGGCGTCCGGCGAATACATTCGTTCATAGAAATAGTATGGAGAAAGGCGCTCATAATGATACTGGTTCAAACTGAACACCATGTTGGCCGCCTTGTAAGTCGTCTGGGCCAGAAAATCCAGACCGTGGTCGGCCATGTTCAGATTGTCAAACAGCAGCATATCCTGAAGGGCGTAACCTTGTCCATAGGACGGGCTGGTGAGCAGGCCCTTGTGCGTGTAGTTCATCTGCGCCCAGAAGCCATATTTCTCAAACTGCTCTTTCCGCAACGGGAAATTGTAAAGCTCCTCGAATGTTTCTTTCCCATGCACCACCGCTCCCTGCCAGGTCCAGTTGCCCGGGTCAAATCCCAGCACATCCGCCGACATGCAGACCACCCCGTTCAGCCCGCCGCCTCCGGAGTTGGCGGCACTGTCCTCATCCGTCTGGTTGGGCTTGAGTGTTTTAATATCAATGCCCCAAATCCATGACCCTTTTTCGTTCACCAGATACTTTGCGATATTGTGGAATAATATTCCGGCGTCCTTGCGCCACCTTTTTGCCGTGGCATGGTCGCCGGCCTCCTCTTCCATGTTGGCGGTGCTTAGCAGGGCGAGCGCACACAAATTGTTTTGCACCACGCTATAGTTGTCATGGCCTTTGCCCCCGCCGAATTCACCCGAACCCGGCACCAGCGGGCCGGACTCCAAAAAATGGTCAAGACTGCGCACCGGCGAGGACCCGTCATGGAGGAATTGATAAAGCCGGGCGCGAAACGGGTCGTCCGTCGGCAGCCGCTGCCACAATGCAACCATGGCAATTATCGTGGCCGTCTGGCCGTCCATTTCCGAGCCACTCTGGCGGCCCCCTTGGGGATCAATCAACCTCGGAAAGGCAAAAAAGCCGTCGCCGTTCGTGCCGACGGAATCCATGACACATTGGGCCACCTGGCAGGCATGTTTGTAATACCCCCAAGAAACCAGCTCGCGCATCAACGTGCCCGCGTCACGCGTCCACATGGTTCCATACCAGGGTTGCCCGGCCGGCGACGCATTTAGAAAGCCCAATGGAAATTTGCCGTCCGGCTTGGATATGTAATCCAGGGCCAGCACCCCTTTGAATGATTCGTTCACTTCCTTCGTGAACAGGTCGGCGGAGTCCGCACCGAAAAAAGTGAGCCGGCCGGGATCATCTGACTGCAAATTAAAAACCACCGGTGCCTTCGGCTCCGCGGGTGAAGTGCCGGCGGCTTCCGGCGACGAGCTATTCTCCGCTCGTAACTCACACCAGAACAATCCCACCATCAAAACCAGGATGATCTTTTGCGTCACTTTTATGGTCATATTATCCACCGGGAGAAACACTGGCTCGCGCAGTTCCATTACGGATGCGAACAACCCCGTTTCCCATTTGACATCACTACATTTACTGGGAAGAAGGCACAAGCCGTCATTGCCAATTCATCTTGAAAAACAGCCGCCACCAAGTAATCAGAAAGCTTTATTCCGAGAATGCTGTCCGGTAGTTTTGAATGCCGTTTCCTGCTCCAACCGCAAACCGGCCGGCCGGCAAACGTGCCGCTGATATTTTCACTCAGCTTGACGTTTCAAGCGGTGACTTCATCCTGCATTCGACAGAAGGCCTGCCAATGCAATAACAACTTCCTAACTCCCGGGCGCCGGAACCACCGGTCTCGCCGGGAACGTCCAATTGGGATGCCAGGCAAGGTTCCAAAGGTTCTGCAACGACACACTTTCCACATGCCCGTCGAAGAAGCCCATGTTAACTCCGCCAAGCAATGGTTGCGTAAGATTTACGCTCGTGGGCGGCACATTGGGCCGATGCGGACCATGTCGGGCAATCAAGTATCTATCAATCCCTTGACCGCCACCAGGTCCTGGACTATAAAACCCCGTTTGCAGGTTGTGAGCTGGGTCGTCAATTCCCTTGCCTGAAGGGTTATTGTCTTCGGGCCAGGCATCCGGCCAAATCCCATCCCCAAAAACCGGGGTTTGACTCGCGTTCTTCACTTCCGCGTCCTTCATATACGCTTCGGTGAGTGGCCCAACCCCCCCAAACGACCAGCCGCCGCCGTACAGCCAGCCGTTGAAGGTATAACTGCCAACACTGTTGGTGTTTCCGCTGCTGGAGATCCAGAACCAGCATGTCTTGTAGTCACCCTGCGTTTCGCCACCCGGCTGCGGGCTTTGAGGAGTGCTCAGCGGGCAAATGACCACATTATTTACATTGGCAAACACCGGGCGAAGCGCCCCGATCCACGTTTGGCTGCCCGCCGGATAGGCAAACATGTTTCCATTGTTGTCATTGACATACAAACTCTCCGCCAACGCCAACTGCCTGAGATTGCTCTTACAGCCAATCTCTTTCGCCCTTATTTTGGCGCTGCTCAGGGCCGGCAGCAGCATCGCCGCGAGAATTGCGATGATTGCTATGACCACCAACAGCTCAATGAGCGTAAAGGCATGGTTGGTTTTGGTTTCCCAAACACCACGCGGTTTTTGCTTAATCAGCCGGCGATTTCCTGATGCTGATGTATTCTTCACGTTCAAAGTTGACATATTGTCCACAGAATAAGTTTTGGCGCTGGGCTGGTTTGTTCAGTCTCACGGCTGATAAAATAGACGGTAGAACACACTGCCATTACCCGGGTTGGCCGGGACGGTTATTTGATTGGTCAACGTAGAACCCGTCACATTGACCCAATTGGTGGTAAGGCCTGCCGACAAATTATTCGTCTGGGCTTGTAATGTCCAGCCCGTGTGATCCGCCGGCCAACCCAGCGTCAACTGATTGCCTGCCACCGTGAATACGATGTTCGTCGGATTGGCATTGATGACCGGAATAACCACCGGAAAGCCATTAAGGGCCAGATTGTAGTTCGAGTGGACCTGCGACGAAGTGAGGGCTTGGTTGAAGAATGCCACCTCACACACCTGGCCGGCAAATTGCCGCCCCACTCCCACCGGAGTGTTCGTATTACTCGGATCGGCGCCAATCATCACATCGTTCGAGTTGCCATGAATCACACTCGTCGGCGTAATGCCTCCGGGTGTTCCGCTGGTGACCAAACTTCCGTCCACATAAATGGATACCACATTCGTCGCGTTGACCGCCGTTACCTGATGCCATTTGCCGTCATTGTACACTCCGGCGGTGCTCACGTCTCCGGGATTCTGGCCGGTTCCTTCCGACGGAGCATTGCCATTCCCGGCGTTAAACACGAGGGTTCCGTTCGTGGTGACGTTCAACTCCCATGAATTGAGGCCGTGGCTGACGATGGATTGCACCCGGTTGTCGCAGGGATTGCCGCGGAACATGGCGCTGACGGTGAAACTCGCGTTCGAGCCGGTCGGATTATACGCCGGGGCGTAACCGGCGTCCGCAAAGCTGCTCACGCCGCTCAAGGCTGCCACATTGGTGCCGGACAGCCCCAGGTAATTGGTGCCATTGCTGGTTGGCCCGGACACAATCCCCGGCATCGTGCCTGGCGTATAATTGCCGGGATTGGCCACGCTTCCATAATTGTTCAGCTCCGGCCAGCTGCCCATGGCCGGCGCCGCATAAGCCGGCGCATCCATGCGCAGATAAACCACCGGATTATCGTTCTTGACCGCATTGAAATAGACGCCTGCGCCGCCGCTGATGCCGTCGTTGTAATGCGCCGCGACATCGCTGATCACATTCGTATAGATGGCAAACTCATCCACCGTGACCAGCGCCGACCGCGTCCCGCCCCGGGTGCCGCCGATGGTCAGCGGCGTCCAATAATCCGGTGAATACTTTCCGGTGGCATTCGTGATTGTGCCCGCCACGCCGTTGACGTAGAGCGTGAAGTTTGTATTGGCATCACAAGTCACCACCATGTGTTCCCACGCATTGATCGCCGCCGTGGCTGATGCAATGATAACCCCACCGCTGTTGTTATCATAAACATAGATCGAAACTCCGCCGCCACTGCTATAGGCCAGCTGCATGCCGTCAATGTTGCCATTGCCGTTGCCGGCGTTGCCGGCATTCAAGCCCTCCCAGCCGTGCTGTCCCCAAATACTCTGGTTCAGGGCCGCGCCGCCAATGGTGGTATTTGTGTTATATACCCAACACTCGACGGAGAACGGCGGATTCAAAGTCGCCCGGGGCGACGTGTGCGGAACATAAAGTTCATTTGTCCACGTCTGTCCCGTGGTGCCGATGTTCCAACTAAAGTGCAGCGCCGGATCAGGGTCTCCAGCCAGGGCACCGGAAACCTGCCGGATGAAGGCGCCGGCGTTGGCCGCCCAGTCCGGGTAATACGCAGTGCCCAGCGCGCCCAACGTGCCGTAATTGGTTTCAATGTCTCCCGGAGCCGCCGCCTCCACTTCGTGCATCGGCCAATAACCCGCGGGGTTCAATGAAAGGACGCCGGACGCGTAGGCATTGGTGGGCTGCGCAACGCTCTCCAGCGTCGAAACCACGCTGGTGACCGCGCCGTAAACGTTGGTGATGACCACGTAGTAGGTGGTGCTGCTTCCCGGATTTCCCGCCGTCGCAGTGTAAGTCGCATTCGTACTTCCTGCAAGCGGGACCCCCATGTTATACCATTGATAGGCATAAGGTGCCGGGCCGTCCACGGCGATCGCATAGGTATAGGACACGCCGGATAAAAGCGAAAGGCTTGCCGGCAAATCGGAAGTAATCAACGGTTTATTGGTATAAACGGTGAGCGAAACATACACGCTGCTGGTGCCGGCGGCATTTGTCACCGTCAATTCCAACTGGTCGTTGTTCCAACTGCCGGGAACATTGGTGATCGTCAGCGTCGCATTGAGCGGAAGTCCGTTGGTCACAGCCGCCGCCACGTTGGTGCCGCCGCTCACATCGTACCAGTAATACCCCACCGGTGACGATCCAAGGATGGTGGCCGGGAGGGTCAGGGAACCGCCGGCGTTCGCTGTTGCGCTGGCCGGAGGCGTTTGCGCGAAAAACGGCGGGACGCTGATCACGGAGGCATATTGCTGGAGCACTTGGGCGGCGCTTAAGGCATAGTTGAAGGCCGTCACGTCGTTGATATAACCCTCGAACTGCAGGTCATTACCGGTCAATGACGTTGAACTCCTGGCCCCGATGGTCATCAGCCGGCTGGAGGAAAACACTCCGCTCCCGGCGGCAATCGGCACGCTGGCCATCAGCTTGCCATCCACATAAAGCGAGACGGTGCCATTGACCTCATCGCAGACGCCGGCGAGATAATGCCAATTCCCGTCCGAAGTATAAGCTGACGTCGGACCGTAGGAGTTGCCGGCCGCATCTCGCATGAGAAACCGATAGCTGCCGCTGAAAACGTCCAAATCAAACTGCTCCGCGCCGCCATAGCCTTTGGTGGCAATACCGGCGCCGCTGGCGTTCTGGGCACCCGATCCATTCACCCACGCCTCAATTGAGAAGGTCGCACTGGTGCTGGCCGGCGCGCTGAAATCTATTCCCTGTATGCCATAGACGTCGCTGTTCGGACTGGCAAAGGCGCTGAAGAGCGGCGAACTGTCGCTGGGATCCGTGCTGGGACTATAGCCCAGATTGTCCAGATAGCCATTAGTGTAAATGCCATCGTTGCCGCCCGCATAATCCAGCGCAATGACTCCCTGGTCGCCATTGCCATCATCCGGCCCTTCATTCAACCGCCAATAGCCGACGGGATTAAACGCCAACGTGGTTGTTGGATAAGGTGCCAGCCCGCCGCTGGAATTGGCGGGGTCGGCAATCACCTGGCCCGTCCAGACCATGCTTTTTGCCGATCCTTCCACATTGGTCACAATGCAATAGGCGCTTATGGTACCCGCTTGCACGTTGGGCCACGTGAACGCGGCATTTGTTCCACCACCGCAGGCCACACCATTTGTGAACCATTGGTAATGCGGCTGCAAGCCGATTATCGAGACGGAAAACTTCGGACTCGCCCCGGAGTAAAGCGTGAATCCTCCGTTATAAGTCACCGGAAATTGGCCCGCAAACGTTGGCAGGGTATAAACCGTCAAGTTCGCCACCGAACTGGTGGCCGTGCCAAGATTGTTCGTGATGACGACATAATAATTGGTGCTCGCGTTGCTGGTGGATACGGGATTGATTATCAATGCGGAATTGGTGGCATTGCCAATGGCCACATTGTTCGCATACCATTGATAGGAAAGCGGCGCACTGCCGGCGGCCACCACCGTGTTGGTGAAGGCACTGCCCACGGCGACACCCGCCGACACCGGCTGTTGCCCGATCACAATCGGGGCGGCGGACAGCGTAAGAGAGTTCCAGCGGATATTGCCGGGGGCGCTCAGGGAATTTTGGGTGAGGCCAACCGCGGCGATTGATGGATTACTGCTATAGGGATAGTTTGTCGCCGCTTGAACGCCATCCACATAACAGGCGATGACCCATTTGGTGCCCGTCGTATCCAATATCTGCGTGACTGTATGGGTTCCCGAACCGGCGGTGAAAAAGCCATTCTGACTGATGAGTTGAACCGTTCCATGCGGCCCCGCAAAGAACTGAACGTTTCCAGTTGATTCCGTCACGATGGACCAATCATATCCGTTTACTCCGCTGTCCGAGTATCGTGCGTTGCCAATGCCGGGAACTGCGTAGTTTTGCGCAAAGCCGGCGCCGACCCAGTTCCCGGGATTACCGGAAAAGGTCACCGTGGCTGTCATGGTGTAAACATAACCGGCCTGTGGCTTGAATGGCAAAAGGATGCTGTCTCCCTGTCCGGTTCCCACAACCCCGTTGGCATAAAACGCATTGGTGTCACCGGCCCCGCCCGCGTCAATCCAAAGGGCGGTGTTGGTGCCGCCCAGGCCGGAGGCGGCGAAATTGGGCGGCGTGTTGGAAATGTTCACCGCCCCCCCATTAAACGCGTTTGAATAGATCAGCGACGCCCCGGCCAGGGAGTTGGAATAACTTATTTGCGCGTTTCCCATGGAACAGCAGAACGCGCTGAGACCGGCGATTATTACCGCCCGTAGCAGGATTGCAGTGGTTTTCATTTTTATGATACTTGTGGCGTTTTAAGTTAAGGTTTGGCAGGAGCGCTACTTGACTGGGTTCAAATTGGGGGCGGCGCAAAAGCGGGCTGCTTGCCCACGAGCCGCGGACGCCGCCGCAAAAGCCGGCGAAACCGTGGCAAATGCTTTATGGATGTTGTCTTTCATAAGGGTGCGGTCTGTTCTCTTCAACATGGATTTTGCCCAAGATACTATTTCAATCCGGTTTAGCCAATGGACAGAACGCGGATTAGCATGGACAATTCGCTGATGATCGGGAACCAAGCCCATCCACATCCACCAGACAACCGGCATAAAACCCTAGGTTTTTGCCGCGGCCGGCGGCAATCACAGACGGCGAGAATGGCCGGGTTGCGACAAAACAGCGGTTGCCTGGCGGTGCCCGCATGCCTTGGGACAACCGCGGGGCGACCAGAACCAGATGGCCGGTTTTGCAACGCGCTGTCTGTTTGAAGCCACCGTGAAACAGCGCCGGCAACCGTCAGGTCGGCAAGCACTATCCCCGCTGGAACGTGCGCCGTGGTTCGGGGGTATTTGTGGCAGCGGCATGATCCGGCTCCCCAACCGTGAAAACGAACAGCGAAGCCGCCCTATCTCCGAAATATATTGAGTTCCCGCCTGGAATTTTCACCGGCGGCGATGTTTTAGCCGAAATCCTTCAAGCTGTCGCCGATGCAATTATTTCGCATTGAAACAAGCCCGGGCTGAGTGTGGCAAATCGGCGGATTTTCCATATTAACAATTGATTTATCCATTCCGTTGAAGGTCAATATCATGCATTTTGGACAGAGTTTGATGGCCAAGAGCTTTCAAGCTGGATAAAACAATTATGGCTCATTCTCCATTGGCGGCCGAAAGCGTGATTTGGAAGGGATTCGGGGCACGCATCCTTCGAAGTGCCGTTTTAGAAGTCGTGGTGATTCCTGAGTTGGGGGCGAAGGTTGTATCATTAAAAAATTTAAGCACCGGCCGCGAGTGGATGTATCACCCGGATGACCATCTCAACTTATTTCACAACCAGCCGAATGATGATTTTGCCCGAAGCCCCTTGGTCGGGTGGGACGAATGCCTGCCCACCATCTCTCCGTGCACTTGGCGCGGGCGTGCCTTGCCCGACCATGGTGAAGTATGGAATGCAGCCTGGCATTTGGATGAGGCGGCCTGGAAAAATGGCATCATAAAAGCGTCAGTCCAGTTGCCGATTTCGCCCTTTGAATTCACGCGCGCGATTGAAATCCAAAACGACACGCTCTCGGTGAATTACCACCTGCGTAACCTAAGCGGGGACCGGCAGGAATTCCTATGGGCGATGCATCCGCTGGTGGCGTTGAAAACCGGGGACCAGTTGGTATTGTCCAACGAAATCCGCCAGCGTATAGGCCAACAACCATGGATTGATTCATTGAGTTTTGAGGGCAAGGCTCCTGCAAGTGTCAAGGCCTATGCCAGGCCCCTGCAAAAGGGCCAGGCGGAGATTTTTAATCGCGTCTCCGACGATTCCCTGATCTTTGAATGGGATGCCGCCGATTGCGATACGCTCGGCATCTGGTTGACGCGCGGCGGCTGGCATGGTCATCACCATGTGGCCCTGGAACCAAGCAACGGAGCAACTGATTCCTTGGCCGCCGCCGCCGCCAAGGAAAACAATTGCGGCGTGTTGGTTCCGTTTGGCCATAAGGAGTGGAAAATTCAAATCCGGGCGACCAATAATCACCACTCACGTCCTTTGACAAATTGTGTGACCAAGCCGAAAGCCGCGCGCTCACGATCGCTTTCCTGACCGTCGGCGCGCCGCTGCTGACGGCAATTCCGGCCAGGTCGCCGGTAAGAGAATCGGCCGGGGCCAACGGGCGGATCATCCCCGGCTGTTCCAAATACCTATGCTGCGAACATTATTACTCTCAATACTGGCGCTGATTTTGGCGTCCGCCCGGCCGGCTCGGTCCGCCCCCGTGCAGCTCACGGAACAGGCGCCGATAACGATCACCAACGTCGCGCCCGGCGTAATCTTAATTGACTTCGGCAAAGTCGCCTTTGGCAACCTGATCCTCACTCCCCCCGCGAATGCCTCCAACACCATAACCATTCATTTTGGTGAAGCTCTTTCAGGTGAACGCATTGATCGCCAGCCGCCTGGCAATGTGCGTTATGCCGTGGCCGAAGCCTTTCCTGCAGGAGGCAAGCCCATTCGCGTCGCCCCCGAGCCAAACCGGCGCAATACCAAGCAGCCGGCCGCGGTGCTGACGCCGCCGG